>Ga0315268_10000010_pt1 | contig 204892 bp, 184 predicted proteins | sample C1_top_MG_FD_204535 | JGI IMG/M metagenome (GOLD analysis project Ga0315268, IMG submission 204535) | Sediment microbial communities from Yellowstone Lake, YNP, Wyoming, USA - C1_top | ecosystem: Environmental > Aquatic > Freshwater > Lake > Sediment | place: USA: Wyoming | collected 2017-08-01
TCCCCCACACCCCCTCCCAACCCTTTAAGGGGCTGGGACAGGGGCCTTACGGCCACTGTTCCAGCCCAAAAAATTCTCGAGGAAAATAAAATGACCCCGGAACATTTCTGGTGGTGGCCCATGTGGTGGTTCCCCATGTTCATGCCCATCTTCTGGATCGCGGTGATCCTCATCGCCCTGTACCTCATCTTCGGCCGAGGCGGAGTGCGCCGACCCTGGGTGTGCGGCCCGGGCCCTGGCGAGGAGACACCCCTGGAGATCCTGAAAAAGCGCTACGCCAAGGGTGAAATCACCAAGGAAGAATTCGAACAGATGAGGCGGGATATCCAGGCGTGATTTTAAGGAGTGGTCGGGACGAGAGGATTTGAACCTCCGACCCCAGCGTCCCGAACGCTGTGCTCTACCAGGCTGAGCCACGTCCCGACGCCTTAAATTTATCCCAAAAGGGGAACTTTGGGCAAGAGAAAATCGGGACTCCGCCCAGAGGCAGGCGCGGAGGCCTGCCCCATCAGGGGTCAAGGGGGATGGGGGCGGTCGATGAAGCACCCCTCACCCTACCCTCTCCCCTTGGAGGGGAGAGGGGATTTGATTACAGCGCCATAATATTTAATATCATTATGGGGGACTTTTAATGTGCCGCGGTTGGGGGAGCTGGCTTCCACTTATCATTTGGCTGTCGTTCCTCCTGGCATGGGTGGCCGGCTGCGGCTCGCCGGAGGAAGAGAAGGTTTACGGCGGGCCGGACACGGGCCCGGCTTACGGCGACCTGTTCATTGACGCGTCCATCGGCGACGCCAGCACCCTGCTGCCGCCCCTGGCCTCGGACGCCGCCTCCCACGGGGTGGCCTCCCTGATTTACAACGGCCTGGTGAAGTACGACGGCGACCTCAGCCTTATCGGAGACCTGGCCGAGTCCTGGGAGATTTCGAAAGACGGCCTCACCATCACCTTCAAGCTGCGCCGGGGCGTGAAGTGGCACGACGGCGCGCCCTTCACCGCCCAAGACGTGCTCTTCACCTACCAGGTGATGGTGGACCCCAAGACCCCCACCGCCTATTCCGGGGACTACCTGCAGGTGAAGAAGGCGGAGGCAGTGGACGACTACACCTTCCGGGTGACCTACCCCCAGCCCTTTGCCCCGGCCCTGGGGAGCTGGACCCTGGCCATTTTGCCCCGGCACCTCCTTAAGGGCAAGGACATCACCTCCTCCCCCCTGGCCCGCCACCCCGTGGGCACCGGCCCCTACCGCTTTGAGGAGTGGCGGGCGGGAGAGAAAATCGTCTTGGGCTACAACCCCGACTACTTCGAGGGCCGGGTTTATCTCAACGGCTACATCTACCTGGTGAGACCGGACCTGTCCACCATGTTCCTGGAGCTGAAGGCCGGCAACATCGACCGCATGAACCTAACCCCCCTGCAATACACCCGGCAGACGGAGTATCCCAGGTTCCAGCGCCTGTACAACAAGTACCGTTACATCCCTTTTTCTTACATCTACCTGGGCTACAACCTGGAGGACCCGCGCTTCGCCGACCGGCGGGTGCGTCAGGCCCTGACCAGCGCCATCAACAAAAAGGAGATCATTGAAGGGGTGCTCCTGGGCCTGGGGGAAGAGGCCATCGGCCCCTACAAGCCCGGTACCTGGTACTACAACCCCGACGTGCCCCGGTTCCCCTATAACCCGGAGAGGGCCAAGGCCCTGCTAACCGAGGCGGGCTGGCGCCCCAACCCGGACGGGGTCATGGAGAAGGACGGGCGGCCCTTCGAGTTCACCATCTTGACCAACCAGGGGAACGACCTCCGGGTGCGCACCGCGGAGATCATCCAGCGGCGTCTCAAGGATATCGGCGTCCTGGTGAGGATTCGCATGGTGGAATGGGCCGCGTTCCTCAAGGAGTTCATTGACAAGGGCAACTTCGAGGCGGTGCTCCTGGGGTGGAACACCGGCCTGGACCCGGACCAGTACGACATCTGGGACTCCTCCAAGACCAAGCCCGGGGAGCTGAATTTCATCCACTACCGGAACCCCCGGGTGGACGCGCTGCTGGAGGAGGGCCGCCACACCTTTGACCGGGAGAAACGCAAGCAGGCTTACTTTAAGCTCCAGGAGATCATCGCCGAGGACCAGCCCTACACCTTCCTGTTCGTCCCCGACGCGCTGCCGGCCATTGCCAAGCGCTTCCGGGGCGTCAAGCCGGCCCCCGCGGGCATCGACTACAATTTCACCAAGTGGTACGTGCCCAAAGGGGAGCAGAAATACACCAGGGCGCCGTATTGAGGAGGGGTGATTTTGGGGGAGGGCCAAAGGCCGCAGGCAGGGACGCCTGCGCCACCGCGCCCCTACCCTTCCCAACGGGGGCTCAGGTTCTGAGGGCCAGCTCCTCCACCAGGCGGTCGGCGAAGGCCAGGATGAAGTCCCTCTGGGCCCGGGTGGCGTAGCCGATGCAGGAGCAGCGCATGGTCTCCCGGCTGCGGATGAGGAACTCCAGGCGCACGAAGCCGTCCCCCAGCTCCACCGCGAAGCGGAAGGGCCGGCACTCCGGGTGGGCGAACTGCTCGGGGCTGAGCAGGTCCTCCGTCAAGTCCACCCACCAGACGTCCTCCAGGCTGGAGGGGATGGCGTGGCCGTTCAGGTATTCCCGGAGGCGGGGCAGGTCCCCCCGGTGAATTTCGTCCAACAGATACTGCCGCACGGTTTCTCCTGATTTCCGACTTTAACAGGTTGCTGAAAATCGACTTTTAACCCTGATTAAAAGCCTTTTTATTCCCCCCTTTTGTAAAGGGGGGTTAGGGTGGATTTTTAAGTGTTTGAAATCCCAGCTAAATCCCCCTTTTTCAAAGGGGGACTTCAGGAACTCCTGATTTTTGGGATGTTATTGATTCTAACTTGTGCCGGTTTTGCAACAGCCTCCCGAGGCGGCCGCCCTGCGCTCCCTACGAGGGCCGGGTGTGGCGGGGGAAAGGCAGGTATTCCACCGCCGGCACCTGCCGCGTCTGCTGGGGAAAGAGGGCCATGAGGTCATAGACCTCCTTGGGTATGTCGCTGGACACTGGCAACCCCAGGGCCTTGGCGGTGTCAAAGGTGATGGGGTAGTCGTGGGTCCAGGTGCCCTCGGCCATCAGGCGGGCCAGTTCGTCGGCCTTCTGAGGGGTGAACCTCTTCTCCAGCAGTTCCCGGATACTGTTTCTCACCTCGACGATGGCCCGCTCGGCCTGGTCCGCCAGGATGAGGGTTTGGTCGTCCAGGTCGGCTACGGGTTTTTTGGCCACGGCCCGAAGGAGCGAAGCCGCGGGGAGCTGGCCCAACTGTGGGTCCACCGGCCCCAGCACCGCGTGTTCGCTCATGACGATCTCGTCCGCGGCCAGGGCGATGAGGGTGCCGCCGCTCATGGCGTAATGGGGCACGAAGACCGTGACCTTGCCGCGACGCCTGCTCATAGCCCGGGCGATTTGCAGGGAGGCCAGCACCAGGCCGCCGGGGGTGTGCAACACCAGGTCGATGGGGGTCTCCGGGTCCGTAAGGTGGATGGCCCGGATGACCTCTTCCGAGTCATTGATGTCGATGTAGCGGAAGATGGGAAAGCCCAGGAGGGCCATGGTCTCCTGGCGGTGCACCATGATGATCACCTTGGAGCCGCGCTTCTGCTCCAGGGCGGCCATGAGGCGCTTCCGGGCCAGCTCCCGCACCTTCTGCTTGAGGAACGGTTGCAAGGCGATGAAGATGATAAAAACCCAAAAAAAGTCGGCGGCGCCCATCATTCCTCCCGGGGGGTGCGTCCCTGGCGCCCCGCGTCCACCGCGGCGTAGGCCCACAGGCCCACCAGCAGCGCCAGGGGAAAATAGAACAAGGGGTGCGACAGGGTGTCCACAGCCAGGGCCCGGAGGATCTCCAGGGTAAGAGGCCGGGGAAAAAAGACGGTGTAATACTCCTGGGACAAAAGGACCATGCCGCCCAGAATCACGACGACCAGAAGCAGGTTGGCGGCCAGGACCAGGAAGATGCCTTTTTTACGGTCCTGCTTATAGAGCTGACCCAGCCCGGGGAAGACCAGGGCGGACAGGAGAAAGGCCGCGAGTCTGTGGCGCATGCTTAAATATAAGATGAATTACCGGGGGTGGTCAAGGGCCCAAGCCTGGCTCGCCTGCCGGCACAACTTATTGATTTTTCCCGGGCCTCTGGGATATCTTTAATAGATGGATTATAAAGAGACCCTGAACCTGCCCCGCACCGACTTTCCCATGAAGGCGGACCTGCCCCGGCGGGAGCCGGCGATCCTCAGGCGGTGGGCAGAGATGGACCTGTATGCGCGCCTCCGGGCCCAGGGCAGCGGCCGGGGCCGCTTCGTCCTGCACGACGGGCCCCCTTACGCCAACGGCCACATCCACCTGGGGCACGCCCTGAACAAGATCTTGAAGGACATCATCATCAAGTCCCGGCAGATGGCGGGGTTTGACTGCCCCTACGTGCCGGGCTGGGACTGCCACGGGCTGCCCATCGAGCACCAGGTGGACAAGGAGCTGAAAGCCAAGGGGGGAAAACTGTCCCAAACGGAGGTGCGCCAGCGCTGCCGGGCCTACGCCGGGAAGTTCATTGCCGTGCAGCGGGCGGAGTTTCAGCGCCTGGGGGTGCTGGGGGACTGGTCCCGGCCGTACCTCACCATGGCTAACGAATACGTGGCCGCGATCCTCAAAGAGTATGGGGAGTTCTTTTTTAACGGCTCGGTGTACCGCAGCAAGAAGCCCGTCCACTGGTGCGCCACGTGCTTAACGGCCCTGGCGGAGGCGGAAGTGGAGTACGAGGAGCACCGCACTCCCTCCATCTACGTGAAATTCCCCCTGGTGGGCCCGCCCCCGGGGGCGCCGGAGTTGGGAAAGCACCAGACCTCGCTGGTCATCTGGACCACGACGCCCTGGACCCTGCCGGCTAACCTGGCCATTGCCGTGCACCCGGAGGTGGAGTACGCGGCCCTCCAGGTGGGGGAGGAGGTCCTGGTGGTGGCCGCGGACCTGGCCGACGGGGTGCTGGCCCTGTGGGGGCTAAAAGGGGAAGAAATCCTCCGGGTGCCGGGGCGGCAGCTGGAGGGTGCAGTATGCCGCCACCCGTGGCTGCCGCGGGAGTCCCGGGTGATCCTGGCGGACTACGTGACCCTGGAGGCGGGCACGGGCCTGGTGCACATCGCGCCGGGGCACGGCCAGGAAGACTACGACAGCGGCCGCAGATACGGCCTGGAACCTTATTCCCCGGTGGACGACTACGGCCGGTTCACCCAGGAGGTGCCGGAGTTTGCGGGGCAGTCCGTGTGGGCGGCCAATGAGGGCATCATCGCCCTTTTGCAGGAAAAGGGGCAGCTGCTCTTGGCGGCGGAGGCCACCCACAGCTACCCCCACTGCTGGCGCTGCAAGCAGCCCATCATCTTCCGGGCCACGGAGCAGTGGTTCATCTCCCTGGAGGCCAACGGCTTGCGCCGGAAGGCCCTGGCCGCCATTGACGGGGTGGCCTGGACCCCCCGCTGGGGCCGGGAGCGCATCTACCAGATGGTGGAGCGGCGGCCGGACTGGTGCATTTCCCGGCAGCGGGCCTGGGGCGTGCCCATTGTCGCTTTCCACTGCCGGGGCTGCGGCGAAGTGCTGCTTACCCGGGACATCATGGAGGCCGTCATCGCCCGGGTGCGGCGGGAGGGGGCGGACTTCTGGTTTGCCGAGGAAGCCGAGGCGCTCTTGCCCCCGGAAACCGCCTGCCCCCGATGCGGCGGCGGCGATTTTGCCAAGGAAACAGACATCCTGGACGTGTGGTTCGACTCCGGGGTAAGCTGGGCCGCGGTGCTGGAGCCGGACCCGGCCTTGCGGCTGCCCGCGGACCTGTATCTCGAAGGCTCGGACCAGCACCGGGGCTGGTTTCACTCCAGTTTGCTCACCGCGGTGGGCACCCGGGGTGCGGCCCCCTACCGGGGGGTGCTGACCCACGGCTTCGTGGTGGACGGCGAAGGCCGCAAGATGTCCAAGTCCCTGGGCAATGTCATCGCCCCCCAGGAGGTCATGGACCGGTACGGCGCGGAGATTCTTCGCCTTTGGGTGGCCGCGGAGGACTACCGGGACGATGTGCGCCTGTCTGGCGACATCCTGAAGCAGCTGGCCGAGGCCTACCGGCGCTTCCGCAACACCGCCCGCTTCATGCTGGGGAACCTCTATGACTTCGACCCCGAGAAGCACCTGGTGCCCACGGCCCAGCGGGAGGAGCTGGACCGGCTGGCCCTGTCCTGGTACGCGCAGGTGCACGCCCGGGTGACGAAGGCTTACGGGGACTACGAATTCCACCTGGCCTTTCATCGCCTGCACCAGTTTTGCGCGGTGGAGATGTCCGCCCTGTACCTGGACCTCCTGAAGGACCGCCTCTATGTCTCCCGGGCCGACTCCCGGGGCCGGCGCGCGGCCCAGGGCACCCTGTGGGAGATTTTGCAGGGCCTGACCCTGCTCATGGCCCCCATTCTGTCCTTTACCGCAGAGGAAGTGTGGGCCCTGCTGCCGGGTAAGGGGCAGGAGCAGAGCGTGCACCTGGCGGCGTTTCCCCAGGTGCCCCCGGGGTTCCCCGACGAGGCTTTGTTCGCCAAGTATGACTTTTTGCTCAAGGTGAGGGGGGAAATCAACCGGGGCCTGGAGGAGGCCCGGAAGGAGAAACGTATCGCCGCCGCGCCGGAGGCGGCGGTCTCCCTGGTGGCCCTCAAAGACGACCTCTACCAGAAGCTCAGGGCCCAGGTGCCGGAGCTGCTGGCCCTGTCCCAAGCCGCGGCTTTGCGCGTCCTGGCCCCGAGCGAAGCTGAGGGGATTACCGCCCTGCCGGGGACAGAGCTGTTGGACCTTTCAGTGGCAGTGGAGAAGGCCCCGGGGAACAAATGCGTGCGCTGCTGGTACACCTTTCCCGAGGTGGGGGCAGACCCCCGGCACCCCCAGTTGTGCGGCCGCTGCCGCCAAATCCTGGAGGGGCGAGGCTGATGGGCCGCAAGCTGACACTGCTTCTGGCCATCCTGGTGGCCGGAGTAGGCCTGGACCTGGGCACCAAGCTATGGGTCGTGCAGGCCCTGCCAGTGGGGGCGCAGGTTCCCGTGATCAACGGGGTTTTTAACCTGGTGCACATTTATAACCGGGGGGCCGCGTTCGGGCTGCTGGCCCACTGGTCCCCGGCCGGGGCCCGCCTGTTTTTCATTTTCACCACCTCTCTGGTGATTGCGGTGGTGGCCTATCTCTGGTGGCGCCTGCCGCCGGGGCGCTGGCCCATGGCCCTGGGCTACAGTCTGATCCTGACGGGCGCGCTGGGCAACCTCATCGACCGGGTGCGCCTGGGGGTGGTGGTGGACTTCCTGGATTTTTACTGGGGGCGCTACCACTGGCCCGCGTTCAACGTGGCGGACAGCCTGGTGTGCCTGGGGGCGGGTTTCCTAGTGTGGGCGATTCTAACGGAAGAGAAGGGCGCCGATGTTTCCCGTGCTGCTTAAGATTGGCCCGGTGAAGATTTTCACCTACGGCTTCTTCCTGGCGCTGGCCTTTCTGAGCGCCATCTACCTGTCCGGGCGGGAGGCCCGGAGGTTGGGGATCCCCACCCAGATTTTTTACGACCTGTGCTTTTACTCGGTGTTGGCGGCCATTGTGGGCTCCCGCCTTCTTTACGTGCTGCTGGAGTGGCCCGCCTTCGCGGAGCACCCTTGGAAGATCGTGGCCCTGTGGGAAGGGGGCCTGGTATTTCACGGCGGCCTGATCCTGGCCCTGGTGGTGGCCTTCTACTACATGCACGTCCACGCCCTGCCCCGGCGCACCACCCTGGACGCCCTGGCGGTGGGGATGCCCATGGGGCAGTTCTTCGGGAGGATCGGCTGCTTCATGGCGGGTTGCTGCTACGGTGCGCCCTCGAACCTGCCCTGGGCGGTCACGTTTACGTCCCCTGAGACCCTCTGCCCCCTCAAGGTGCCGGTCCACCCGGCCCAGCTTTACGAGGCGTTCCTGGCCCTGGGGGTCTTCGGGGTGGTATACTGGCTCCGTACCCGGAAGCGCTTCGAGGGCCAACTGATGCTGACCTACTTTTTCCTGGCCGGCACGGTGCGCTTCACGGTGGAGTTCTTCCGGGATTTGAGCGACTACCGGGGGCCGGTATTCTTCGGTTGGATGCCCGCCACCCAACTGGTGGCCCTGAGCATCGCCCTGATCAGCGGAGCCCTGCTCCTGTATTTTCTCCGGCGGTTTAAGGCGCGGCCCCCCAGGTAGAGCCCGGACCGCCCCGGGGACGGGCCAGAAAGGAGAGAATTCGTGCACTTGCGCCGGTGGCTGACGGCCCTGGTGGTCCTGCCGATCCTGCTCCTGGTGCTCTTGAAGGGCGGGCGCTTCTATTTCGTGGTGCTCCTGGTCCTGGTGAACGGCCTGGCCCAATGGGAGTTCCTGGGGATGTTCACGCCGGAAGCGGACGGGGCCCGGCGGCTCAAGGCCATCATCCTGGGCTCCCTGGTGGTCCTGAGCTTTTGCTGCGCGGCCCCGGGCGGCGCTAAGGTGTGCCAGCCCTCCGGGGTCATCCTGTGCAACCCCTCGCCGGTGCTGTTCGTCCTGGTGTGGTGCCTGTTTTTCCTGTTCCTCTTTTATCTGTTGAGCTACACCCACCTCAAAGAAGTGGGCCGGGACCTGGCGGTGAGCGCCCTGGGGCTGCTTTATCTGCCCTTCCTCCTGGGGCACCTGGTGTGGCTGAGGTACCTGTTCCAGGGGGAGTGGTGGGTGTTGTGGCTCCTCATCGTCACTTTTTCCGGGGATACCGCAGCCTTCTACGTGGGCCAGGCCCTGGGCAAGAGGAAGCTCTACCCCGAAGTGAGCCCTGGGAAGACCTGGGCCGGGGCCGTGGGGGGCCTGGCCGCCTGCCTGGTGGTGGGGGTGCTGGGGGGGAAGTGGCTGCTTTTGGGGATGCGCCTGCCCTGGCTGATCTCGCTGTCGGCGGCCCTGGCGGTGGTGGGGCAGTTAGGGGACCTGTTCGAGTCCATGCTCAAGCGCCAGACCCAGGTGAAGGACGCCAGCCAGATCCTGCCGGGCCACGGGGGCCTGCTGGACCGCCTGGACAGCCTGGTGTTCGCCGCGCCCCTGGTGGTTTACGCCCGCCTCTTCCTGCTGGGCTGGTGAAAAAGGGGCGGTGCGGTTTTTATTTCCCCCCTTTTCTAAAGGAGGGTTAGGGGGGATTTTATAACTGCCTGAAATCCCCCTAAATCCCCCTTTTTCAAAGGAGGACTTTAGGTGCTTTTTTTATGAGGCGCTGAGTTACATTTTATGTTTTTATCAGCCTCTTAGAGGCAGGGCAAAAATCAAGGGCAGGCCCGGGGGCCTGCCCTTGGTTTTTGCTCCGGCTGAGCCGCTTTTACTTGGCCTTGGCGGGCGGGGGGGCCGGGGCCTCGGCGGAGGCCAGGGTGCGGCGGTAGGCGCCGGTGGCCTTGTCCAGCTGGGCCACGGCCAGGTTGTACTGGTAAAGGGCCATGAGGTAGTCGCCCCGGAAGTTGCCGTAGCGTTCAAAGGCCTGGAAGATGTCGTCCATCTTGGCCAGACCCATGTCAAAGCTGCTGAAGGAAGTAATCAGCCAGCGCCGGGCGTTGATGTAGGCCTTCTCCATACCCGCGCTGGCCTTGTAGTTTTCCATGGCCTTGCCATGGGCCTGGGCCACTTCCACGGGGATGCCCATCAAGGCGGTCTTTTGAGTTTCCTGCAGCTTTTCCAGCTCGGCCTGGGCCTGGCCGACCTTGGCCTTGAGGATGCCGAAGTCGAAGTGCCATTTGGCGCCCAACACCGGCATGGCATAACTGTCATTAAAGTAGTCGTTGACCCAGGGGTCCGGGTTGTACTTGCGGCTGGGGGCCCCAGCCAGTTGGCCCACCACCGCCAGGAAAAAGGACGGATAGCGGTCGGCCCGGGCCGCGTCCACCAGCAGTTGCCGGGCCACCAGGCCCTCCTTGAGCTGGGTGAACTCGGGCCGCAGTTCCAGGGCGGTGCGCACGTAGGTGTCCAGGCCGGCCGGCGGGGTGGGGTTGGGCAGCTCCGGGGGCACAGTGAAGTCCTGACCTGGTCCCTGGCCGGTGAGGGCCTTGAGGGCCGTATAGGCTACCTTGGAGCCTTCGTCGGCTTCCGCGGCGAATTTTTCCACCGCGCCTTCATACGCGGCCAGGCGGTAGCGGTCCTCCTCCCGGACGCTGGTGGACTTCACCGCCAGGAGGCGGTTTAAGCGCTCCCGGGTGTCGCTCAGGTAGGAGCGGGCCTCCTTGACCGCGTCTTTGCCCTGCTCCGACAGGATCAGGCCGTAGTAAGCCTGGGAGACGTGAAAGATGACCTCGCCCTTTTGGGCCTCCACCGCGGCTTCCTTGACCTTGATGTTCTTCTCCGCGGCCCTTTCCCGGAAGGCGATCTTGCCGAAGGTGTAAAGCGGTTGCACCACGGAAAAGTCCATGTGGCCGAAGATGTTGACGCCGTGGATTTTGTCCTTGGGATCCTGGTAGAAAAGCCGGGCGCCGGGGTTGGAAGAGCGGATTTCCGGCAGGTGGCGGGCATTAGGGACCACGCCGCCCACCGCGGTGGTGTCCAGCTGCGGCCAGCGGTAGCCGTGGGCTTCGTTCTTTTCCTCGGCGGCCAGTTTGACGTCACTCTGGGTGGCCCTGACCTCGGGACTGAATTTCAACGCCATGGAGATGAGTTGCTGCAGGTTGAGCTGGGGCGCCGCGGCCCCGGCCCCCATGGGCGCCAGCAAGACCACCACGCCCAGGACCACTCCCCCGATGCGGGCCCAGGATTTCATAGCCCCCCCTCCTTGTTTCCAAGATGGCCGTGTTTCCCCCAGGTTAAGACCAGTAAAGACGGCAGTCAAGCCCCAGGGCACAGCTACGGCCCCATCATAGCAGGGAAAAGGGAGAAGTTCACCTAATTTTTGAAGAAAACCAAAAGAATGGCCATTTTTTTCCCCGGACCCCGGGGGAAGAAGAATTGCCTCGTGAAATTTGGCTGGAATATGATAAAAATTTAGTTTGGCAGGAGGAAGCGGATGGCCCGGGAAAAACGGCTCCTGGTCACGGGCGGGGCGGGCTTCATCGGCTCCCACGTGGCGGACCGGCTGCTGGCGGCTGGCTACGAGGTGGCGGTGGTGGACAACCTCATCACCGGGCGCCGGGAGAACGTGCCCCCGGGAGCCCAATTTTTCCCATATGACATCCAGGCCCAGGAAACCGCAGAGCTCATCCGGAGCTGGCAGCCCCGGGCGCTCTTGCATTTTGCCGCGCAGATGAGCGTCTCTTACTCGGTTAAAGACCCCCTGGGGGACGCCCGGGAAAACATCCTCGGGTCCCTGAGCCTCCTGGACGCCCTGGCCCGGGCCGGAGGGGAAAAGGTGGTCTTTGCCTCCACCGGGGGGGCCATGTACGGCGATGAGGCGCCGGTGCCGGCCAAAGAGACGGACCCGCCACGGCCGGAGAGCCCTTACGGCATCGCCAAGCTGGCGGTGGAGCACTACCTGCGGTTTTACCAGCGCCGGCACGGCCTCACGCCGGTGTCCCTCAGGTTCGCCAATGTTTACGGGCCCCGCCAGAACGGCCAGGGGGAGGCCGGGGTGGTGGCCATTTTCACCGAGAAATTTCTGGCCGGAGAGCAGCCCGTCATTAATGGGGACGGGCGGCAGACCCGGGACTTCCTTTACGTGGCGGACGCGGCGGCCGCCACCCTGCGGGGCCTGGACTATCCCCGGGCCGGGGTCTTTAACATCGGCACCGGGAAAGAGACGGACATTCTCACCATCTACCGGCGGCTGCAGGAACTCACGGCGGCGCGTCGGGAGCCGGTGCACGGGCCGGCCAAGGCGGGGGAGCAGCGCCGGAGCGCCCTGGATTCCAGCCTGGCCCGGGAGTTCTTGGGCTGGCAGCCCCAGGTGAGCCTGGAGGAAGGGCTCCGGCTCACGGTGGCGGCCTTCCGGGAACAGGAGCCCCGGTAAGTCAAGCCCGAAGAATCCTACCCCTTACCCCTACTTGCCATCTCGCCGGGATTTAATAAAATTAAAATTTTGGGCCTAAGTCTTAGGCGAAGGAGTGGATGGAAGAGAGATGGAGATGATGATTGAGGTTCATGACCTGAGCAAGTATTACGGGCAGAACCTGGCGGTGAGCCGGCTCAATTTTGCGGTTTCTCCGGGGGAGATCGTGGGCTTCCTGGGCCCCAACGGCGCGGGCAAGACCACCACCCTGAAGATCCTGGCGGGGTTTCTGGCGCCCTCCTCGGGCGGCGCCCGCATCAACGGCTTTGACTGCGTCACCCAGTCGCTCCAGGCCCGGCAGTCCCTGGGCTACCTGCCGGAACACGTCTCCCTGTACCCGGACCTGACGGTGACCCAGTTTCTCCAGTTTGCGGCCCGGGTCAAGGGGGTGGCGGGCAAAGACGAGAAAGCGGAGCTGGAGCGGGTGATGGCCGCCTGCGGCCTGGAGGAGGTACGCCGGAAGCTCATCGCCACCCTGTCCAAGGGGTTCCGCCAGCGGCTGGGGCTGGCCCAGGCCCTGCTGAAGATGCCGCCGCTCCTCATCCTGGACGAGCCCACCATCGGTTTGGATCCCTCCCAGATCGTGGAGATCCGCACCCTCATCCAGGAGTTGGCCGGGGACCACACGGTGATCCTGAGCACCCACATCCTGCCGGAAGTGAGCCAGTTGTGCCAGCGGGTCATCATCATCAACCGGGGGCAGATTGTGGCCAGCGACACGGTGGAGAACCTCTCCCGGCAGATGGGCCAGGGGGCGCGCACCCTGCTTTCGGTCAAAGGGCCGGAGGGGGAGGTGGCCGCGGCTCTGCAAGGGCTCCCGGGAGTGGCCCAGGTTACGGCCAAGGGGGAGGGCGCCTTCCTGGTGGAGTCCGGCAATGGCCACGAGCTGCGGCCCCTCATCGCCCGGCTGGTGGTGGACAAAGGCTGGGACCTCCTGGAGCTGAGGGCCCAGGAATTCACCCTGGAAGAAGTGTTCCTCAACCTGGTTACGGAAGAAGAATCATGAAAAGCGTGACGTCCGGCTGTCTGGCCTTAATACGCAAGGAATTGACGGTTTATTTCACCACCCCCATTTTTTACATCACCGGGTTTTGCTTCCTGGTGCTGGCGGGGTACTTCTTTTATACCAATGTCCTGTATTACAGCATAATCAGCCTGCAGGCGGCCCAGCAGGCAGCCATGAACCCCCAGGTGGCGGGGCAGTTGAACCCGCAGTACATGGTGTTCCGGCCCTTGTTCGGGGTGGTGGCCGTTGTGCTCCTATTTCTGGTGCCCCTGCTCACCATGCGCCTGCTGGCGGAAGAGAAGCGCTCGGGCACTGCGGAGTTGCTCTTCACCTACCCCCTCACCGACTGGGGGGTGATATTGGGGAAATTTCTGGCGGCGCTTCTGATCTACCTGATTTTACTGGCCTTCACCGTCAGCTTTGCCCTGGCCTTCGCGGCCGTGGGACGGCTGGACTGGGGCGCGGTGGGAACCGGCTACCTGGGTCTGACCCTCTTGGGGGGCGCGGCCCTGAGCCTGGGGATGTTCGCCTCCAGCCTCACGGAGAACCAGATTGTGGCGGGGGCCGTGGCTTTTGGCCTGCTGCTGTTCTTCTGGGTCATGGGCTGGGTCCAGGAAGTGGGCTCCGGCCTGGGGGGCCTCTTCCAGGCCCTGTCCATCATGGAGCACTATGACGGCTTCGTCCGGGGAGTCATTGATACCCGGGACCTAATTTTCTACCTGAGCTTTATTTACTTCTTCCTGTTTCTCACCAAGAGGCAGTTGGAATCACGACGTTGGAGAGCGTAAAGAAGTGAACTGGCGGGAACTGATTAAGAAACGCACGGTAATTTACGGCACCGGCTCGGTCGCGGCGGTGCTGCTGGTATTGGGCATCCTGGTGCTGGCGAACCTGCTGGCCGGGCGCTACCACTACCGCCTGGACGCCACCCAGGGCCAGACCCAGTCCTTGACCGCGGTGACCAGGGCCCTCCTGGCCCAGGTGGACAAGCCCCTGACCATGACCGCGTTCGTCCCGGAAGGCATGGGGGAGCGCCAGAATGTCCGGGAGGTCCTGAACCGTTACACCTACGCCAACCCCAAGGTGAGCTATCAAGTGGTGGACCCGGAGAAGGAACCCCTGAAGGCCCAGCAGGCCGGCTACCGCTTTGCCGGAAACGTGCTCCTGGAGTACGAGGGACGCCGGCACATGGCCGACCGGGCGGACGAGGACTCCCTCTCCAACGCCCTGCGCCGGGTCCTGAAGCCGGGGACCAAAGTGGTTAACTTCCTTACGGGCCACGGCGAGCGCAGCCTGGAAGACCCCGGCCGGGGGGGCATGCAGGTGGCCCAGAAGGCCCTGGGGAATGAGGGCTATGAGGTCAAGGCCCTGAACCTTCTGACCCAGGCCGCGGTGCCCAAGGAGGCGGCGGCGGTGATCGTGGCCGCGCCCAAGAAACCCCTGCTGGCCCAGGAAGTGAGCGCCCTCAAGGATTACCTCAACGGTGGCGGCAGGGTGTTGGTGCTGCTGGAGGCCTTTGAAGACGGGGGCCTCAAGGACTTCCTGGCAGGCTACGGGGTGGAGCTGGACGACGGCATGATCCTGGACCGCAACCAGGTGAGCCAGGCCCTGGGGGTCAGCCCGGTGGTGTCACTGGTGGCCCAGTACGGCCCCTCCAAGATCACCCGGGACTTCAAGAACCTGGTGACCGCGTTTCCCCTGGCCCGGCCCCTGACGGTGAAAACCGACATCGAGGGCGTGATGCCGCAGATCCTGGCCACCACCATGGCCACCAGTTGGGAGAAGCGGGGCAAGGAGTGGCTGAAGACCGGGCAGGCGAATTTCGACCCCAAGCAGGACAAGAAAGGGCCCTTTCCCCTGGCGGCGCAGCTGGAAATTAAAGGCGCGCCGGCCAAAGCCGAGGGGGGCCAGTCTGAGGGCCAGAAGCCCGAGGAGGCCACGGCCTACCTGGTGGTCTATGGGGACGCGGATTATGCGGCCAACGCCTACTTCAACCTCTTCGGTAACGGCGACCTGTTCCTGAACACGGTGAACTTCCTGGCCGGGGAAGAGAAGCAGATCGTCATCCGGGAGGCCAAGAAGGCCCAGCCCCTGCACCTGACCGCGCCCCAGGTCTGGGGCCTGCTGGTCGCCAGCCTGGTGTGGGCCCCGCTGGCGATGCTGGTCTCCGGAGTCTGGGTGTTTATCCGGAAGCGGAGAGCGCGGCGATGACTCCCCGGAAGGTACTCCCCTACCTGCTCCTGTTCCTGGTCCTGGCCGGGGCATATTTTGGCCTGACCTGGCGCCAAGAGCGCCGGGAGGCCCAAGAGGAGGAGACCAAGAAGGTCTTCGCCGTGACCGCGGAAGAGATCAAGGACCTAGCCCTCATCAAGGGCCCGCAGGAAATCCACCTGGCCCAGCAGGATAAAGAGTGGGACCTGACCAAGCCCCTGAAGGCCCGGGCGGACCAGCAGGTAGTCGAGACCATGCTGTCCACCCTGGCCCGCCTGAAAAGGGAGCGGGACCTCGGGACCCTGGAGGACTTAAAGCCGTTCGGGCTGGACCACCCCGCATTCACAGTGACCTTCACCGCGGCGGGGAAGCCCCACCAACTGGTGGTGGGCGCCAAGGCCCCTGGGGGGCGGTCTTATTACGCCTTCCGGGACCAGGAGCGCCGGGTCCTCCTGATCAACTCCGGGGACAAAGAGTCCCTGGACCGCTCCCTGACGGTTTTGCGGGACAAGACCCTGCTCGCCTTCAGTGAGGACCAGGTGAAGGCGGTGAAGCTCAGGGTGGACCACCAGAAGGTGGAGCTCAGCCGCGCCGCCCCCCGGGGCTGGCGCTGGGTGGGGCACGAGAGCGCGGCGGTGCGCACCGACCGGGTGGAGGCGCTGCTGCGCCAGTTGCAGAATGCCCGGGCCCGGGATTTTGTCACCGAGTCCCCCTCGAATTTGACCACTTACGGCCTGGCGCCCAGGCCCCAAGGGGAGGTAGCCCTGGAAACGGAGAAGGGCCCTGCGGTCCTGTACTTCGGAACCAAGGGCAAAGATGGGGTCTATGCCCGGCTGGGCCCCACAGGGCCGGTGGTGGTGGTGGATCAAGACCTGCCGTCCAGGGTCGCCAAGGCCGCGGCCTCCCTGGAAGACCGGCGCCTCTGGAAAGGGGACCTCTCCCAGGTGGAAAAGATGGTCTGGGGGCCCGCGGCCAAACCCTGGGTGGCGATGAAGGACAAGGACTTCTGGAAGCTTACCGGGCCGGAAGGGCAGGAAGTCAGGCAGCATGCCGCCCGGGTAGAGCTGGCCCTGCGCCACCTCCAGGACCTGGAATACGTCCGGATGCTGCCCGCCGCGCCCGCGCCAGGGGCAGCCGCGGCCGCGGTGGCCCTCTCTGACGGCTCCGGCAAGCTCCTGTACCGCCTGGAAGAAACCGGGAAAAAGGCAGGCAAGGAGCTGGAGGTGCGGGCCGAGACCGGAGACAAGACGGCCGGCGCGGCAATTTCCGCCAAGGACTACGACTATTGGCAGGCGGAAATGGAACGCCTCACCATACCGCCCAAGCAGTAGAGCCTCCCGGCAGAGGTGTTAAATCTTGTCCATCTTGCTGACCAACGACGACGGCATCTACGCCCCGGGGCTGGCGGCCCTGCACCGGGAACTGCGGCGGCTGGGGGAAGTGGCAATAGTGGCCCCGGAAAGCGAACAGAGCGCGGTGGGGCACGCCATCAGCCTGATGACTCCCCTCCGGGTGAAGCAGGTGGTGCTGAACGGAGGCGTTACGGGCTGGGCCGTGAGCGGCACCCCCGCGGACTGCGTCAAGATCGCCCTGGCGGAGCTGCTGCCCGAGCCCCCGGAGCTGGTGGTCTCGGGCATCAACCTGGGCCCCAACGTGGGGGTCAACGTGCTCTACTCCGGCACCGTGTCCGCGGCCACGGAGGCGGCCATCCTGGGGGTGCGGGGCCTGGCCGTGTCCCTGAACACTTACCGGGAGGCGGACTGGCACACGGCCGCCAGCCTGGTCAGAGAACTCATCGCCCGGGTGCGGGACTTACCCGGCTGGTCCCCGGAGGTCAGCCTCAACGTCAACCTGCCGGCCCTGCCCCGGGAGCGCATCCGGGGGGTGCGCCTCACCCGCCAGGACACCGGGCCCCTGGTGGAGCACTTTCAGCGCCGGGTAGACCCCCGGGAGCACGTCTATTACTGGCTGGCGGAGATCAACGAGCGGCGGGGCCTGGAGCTGGACACGGATTACGGGGCTCTGGCCGCGGGCTATATTTCCATCACCCCTATCCACCACGACCTCACCCACTACCCCTCCATTGAGAGCCTGAAGGGCCTTAACTGTCAGTAAGCACAGGCAAGGGCGCCGGTGCCACATTTATTGGCTTCGGCGGGGATTGGCGCACCGAAGCGTTGGGCGCAATAACTTGCGCCCCTACGAAAACGCCTGATTGACAGCACCCCGGTATAAGCTGGCAGGAGGGTTAGACGGGGTCGGGCAGGGCCTGACCCCCGGAGGTGGGCTTACCACTGGGCGTCGAACATGCTGCCGACTTTGGAGAAGAAACCCTCTTTCTTGTCCTTAGGCGCGGCCAGGCTCTTCTTGCACTCCTCGATATACTTCTTCACCTCGGCCTGCCGGGGAAAGTCGGGGTATTCCTGGGCCATGTCCTGGAAGCGGTCCAGGGACGCCTGGTAGCGCTTGGTCTTAAAGTAGAACTCCGCCACGTAGAACTCGTGCTCCATCAGGTCCCGGCGGCAGCGGGCGGAGAACTTGTCCGCCCGGGGCACGTACTCGCTCTTGGGGTATTTCTGCTTCAGGCGGCGGAACTCTTCCATGGCCTTGGTGGTGAAGGTCTGGTCCCGGTCGATGGTGGAGCGCTGGCGGTAAAAACAGAGCCCCTGGCGGTAAATGCAATAGGGGACGAGCCTATGGGTGGGATGGAGCTTTTCGAATTCCTTGTAAGCGTTCAGGGCTTCATCGTACTTCTTTTTATAAAAGAAGGCGTCGGCCAGCTTGATCTGGGCCAGCAAAGCCTGCTCGCTATAAGGGTAGCGGTCCTTGATGCGCTCGAAGGTTTCTACGGCATCTTCGTACTTCTTCTTTTTCAGCTGTTTGATGCCTTCGTCGGCCATGACCTCGGGGGGCTTGTCCGGTTTCTTGTCTTTGCCGAACCAGTCTTTGATGGTGGCGCAGCCGGCCAGGGAGGCGGCCAGCGCCAGGACCAGGAGGGCCTTGCCCAGAGTCTTGCCGGTCATGGTGCCTCCTTGTGTTGGACTTCTTCCAGGTATCTTTCCGTGGCCAGGGCGGCGACTGCGCCGTCGCCCACCGCGGTGCTGATCTGCCGCACCGACTTGGACCGCACATCCCCCGCGGCGAAGAGTCCCGGGATGGGGGTGTCCATGTCCACGCCGGTGAAGACGAAGCCCAGTTCGTCCAGGGGCAGGAGGTCCTGGAGCCAGGTGGTGTTGGGGACCATGCCGATGGTAACGAAGGCCCCGGCCAGGGGCAGGCGGGTGCGCTCCAGGGTCTTGACGTTTCTCAATTGCGCGGCCTCCAGGTGGTCCTGCCCCAGGAATTCATCCACCACGGTGTCCCAATGGATTTGGACCTTTTCCAGCTTGAAGACCTGTTCCTGCAGGTATTTGGCGGCCCGGAAGGCGTTGCGCCGGTGGATCAGGTGGATCTTGCTGGCAAAGCGACTCAAGAAGATGGTCTCGGTAAGGGCATTGTCGCCGCCGCCCACCATGGCGATCTCCTGGTCCCGGTATAGGGCCCCGTCACAGGTGGCGCAAAAACTGACGCCTTTACCGATGAGGCGGTCTTCCCCCGGGACCCCCAACTTTTTGTAACTGGCTCCGGTGGCGATGATTACGGCCGCGGCAGTGAGATTCCGATCTTCCAGGATGAGGCGATGGGGGACGCCGGGCTCCAGTTTCTGGACTTCGCCGGCCTGGAACTCCAGGCCGAAACGCTCCGCCTGCTTGCGCATGCGGTCTGAGAGTTCAAATCCGGTAACCCCCTCAGGGAAGCCGGGGTAGTTTTCCACCAGGTCAGTGGTCATGACCTGCCCGCCGTGAATGAGCTTTTCCAGGAGGAGAGTTTTCAGGCGGGCGCGGCCGGCGTAGAGGCCGGCGGTGAGGCCGGCGGGGCCACCGCCGACGATAATCAGGTCATAATCCCACGAAGACATCACTTGCCCGGGTTACAGGGCTTTTTTCAGGGCATTCTCTATCAAGGACCGGGACACGGCGCCAGTGATCTGCTCCACCACCTGGCCGCCCTTAAAAATAATCAGGGTGGGTATGGCCCGGATGCCATACTTGGCCGGAGTCTTGGCGTTTTCGTCCACGTTCATCTTGGCTACTTTGACCTTGCCGGCGTAATCCCGGGCCAGTTCCTCCACCACCGGGGCGATGGCCCGGCAGGGCCCACACCAGGCGGCCCAGAAATCCACCATGGCGGGAGTGTCCGACTTCAGGATTTCCTGTTCGAAATCTGCGTCACTGACCTGCAAGGGCTCCGTCATATTTCCCTCCTGAGCTAAGATGGGCCTGATATTAACTACCTTTTTCCCCGGTGCTTGTCAATTTTTTTCCGCCCCCGGGCTCGGGTAATACAGGTGCAGTCAGAGGTTAGGGGCCGGGGGCGGAGCGGCTAACTTGAATTATATCGCTGCCGGGAAGGGAGGGAAAGGAAAAGGAAAGGCTGGAGTGGGGCGGCTGCTGGCTCAAATCGCCGCGGCCACGGGCCGGGCCATGGTGCCCGGGGCATGGAGGCCCGCCCCACCAGTGAAAAAAGCCCGGCCACCTCTCAGGGGCCGGGCTTAGTGGCGTGGGGACGCCGGAAAGGGATGGCGGGCCCGGAGGCCCGCCCCACCATCTTTATACCTTGGGGCGGGGCAGGAGGCCTGCGGCCTCCAGGATCTCCCGGGCCTTCTCCTCCCATTCAATGGCCATGAGGTGGATGCCGGCCACGCCCTTCATCTCCAGGCACTGGTGGATCTGCTCCACCGCGATCTTGATGCCCTCTGCGGCCACCTTGTCCTTGGGCACGCCCCGGAGGCGGGCGATGTAGGAGTCGGGCACGTCCAGGCCGGGGACGAACTTCTTCATGTAGTTGGCCATACCCACGGACTTGAGCGGGGTGATGCCCGCCAGGATGAAGGCCTTTTCCGTAAGGCCCATGTCGTTGGCCATATCCATGAACTTGGTGAAGCGCTCCATGTTGTAGATGCACTGGGTTTGGATGAACTGGGCCCCCGCGGCGATCTTTTTGCCCATGCGCACCACCCGGAACTCCTGGGGGTCGGCGAAGGGGTTGGCGGCGGCGCCCAGGAACATGGCGGGCCGGCCCTGGACCTCGGTGCCGCTGATCATCTTGCCTTCGTCCCGCATGGTCTTGACCGCGTGGAGCAGCATGACGGAGTCCAGGTCGTGGACGTTCTTGGCCTGGGGATGGTCGCCGAAGGACTGGTGATCGCCGGTGAGGCAGAGCAGGTTCTTGATCCCTAAGGCGGAGGCGCCCAGGACGTTGGACTGCAGGCCAATGCGGTTCATGTCCCGGGTGACCATTTGCATCACCGGCTCCAGGCCCATATCCAGGAGGATGCGGCAGGCGGCCAGGGAACAGAAACGCACCACCGCGGTCTGGTTGTCGGTGACGTTCACCGCGTCGCCAACGCCTTTCAGAAACGAGGCCTTATGCCGGAAATGCTCCGCGTCCGCGCCCCGGGGGGGGCCGCATTCACAGGTTACTGCTTTCTGGCCGCTTTTCAGAATTTTTTCCAGGTTGCTCCCGGCGGTCATTGTTTCAACTCCTCCCTTATGGTAGTGCGTAGCCCGCCGTCCCTGCTGGTGGACCAGTTTTTATACTGGGGGATTTCCTGCAACTTGTGAAGCTGCTCCAGGTTTTTCAGGCGGTCGTAGATGAGCTGCCAGATGCAGGGGATGGCGCCCTTGCCCACTTCGCAAATGCCTTGGGAAGAGCCGCCGCAGGGGCCATTGAGAAGCTGCTTGGCGCAGCGGGCGATGGGACAGAGCCCGCCGAAGTCGCCGATGATGCAACTGCCGCAGGCCTGGCAGAATTCCTTCCAGACCCCGTGCTCCACGGCGCCGCCGATGGAGGTGGTGTTGAGCCCGGGGAACACCGGTTTAAAGGGATAGCGGGCAGCGCAGTACTGGGGCCCGACGCTGCAGGCGATGGAGACCACCGCGTCCGCGTCCGCCACCAGGTCATCCAGGGGTTCGATGTATTCGGGGTCGCACTGGCGCTCGCAGGTGTACTCCTTGACCTCCAGGTCGCTGCCTGCGGCCTTACGGGCGATTCTCAGCTCCGCGGCCAGGATGGCCACTTCTTTTTCGCCGCCGGCGTTGCAGACGGTGACGCAGCCTTTGCAGCCGGCCACGACCACCTTTTTGAAATCCTTGATCATGTCCAGGATTTCCGCAACAGGTTTCGCTTCCGCGATGACCATGAATCTCCTCCTCTACCGTTAATCCTGGGGGCGCGTGGCCACCGGGCGGCCATCGCCGGTGCCGGTGCGGATTTTGCCTGGAACTAGATTTTTCCGGGGTCGTATACTCGGGTCCCGGGTCAACCGGGCAGGCGCCCCTTACCCCCGTATCAGGCAGGTATTGTAACACTATTCACATATTATTTTACCGGCCCAGGCCGGGAGTTGTCAAATAAAAAACCGGAAAGGAATTTTTGGCCGGGGCTTCCCAAAGGCCAAAATTTTATTGACAAACCTATTCAAGGTCGTTTAAATGAAGGACTATGTGAAAAAAAGTATGAGCCCTGGCGGGAGCAGGCCCAAGGTCGCCCCCCTCAGGGTTATCTTTTGCCTGGGAATCCCCCGGGGCGGGCCCCCGGACAATAGCCGGTAATTACAAAACCTTAAGGAGGCTTGGTTTATGCCGAAGTACGATCCGGTAAAACAGAAAGACTGGCAGATTGCTGAAATTGCTGAAAAGGAGATGATTCCCTTTGACAAGATGTGCGACAAGCTGGGAATCCCGAAAGAAGAGCGTATCCCGTCCGGCCAGAAAATCGGCCGCGTCGACTACCTGAAGTGCCTGGAGCGCCTGAAGGACAAGCCCCAAGGCTATTACATCGACGTCACCGCCATCACCCCCACTCCCCTGGGGGAAGGCAAATCCACCACCTCCTTGGGCTTGATTGAGGGCCTGGGCAAGCGGAAGGTGAACGTGGGCGGCTGCATCCGCCAGCCCTCCGGCGGCCCCACCATGAACATCAAGGGCACCGCGGCCGGCGGCGGCATCTCGCTCTTGATCCCCATGACCGAGTTCTCCCTGGGCCTCACCGGCGACATCAACAACATCATGAACGCCCACAACCTGGCCATGGTGGCCGCCACCTCCCGGTTGCAGCACGAGTTCAACTATGACGACGCCCAGTTGGCCAAGCGGAACCTGAAGAGGTTGAACATCGATCCGAAAAACTTCGAAATGGGCTGGATCATGGACTTCTGCGCCCAGGCGCTGCGCCACATCATCATGGGCATGGGCGGCAAGATGGACGGCTTCATGATGGCCTCCAAGTTCGGCATCGCGGTGTCCTCGGAGGTCATGGCCATCCTGTCGGTGACCACCTCCCTGGCCGACTTAAAGGAAAGACTGAACAATATCACAGTGTGCTATGACAAGAAGGGCCACCCCATCACCACCGGCGACCTAGAATGCGGCAATGCCATGACCGCCTGGATGCTGCCCTCCATCAACCCCACCCTGATGCAGAGTGTGGAGAAGCAACCCGTCTTCGTGCACGCCGGCCCCTTCGCCAACATCGCGGTGGGCCAGTCCTCCATCATCGGGGACCAGGTCGGCCTGAAGCTCTTTGACTACCATGTCACCGAGTCCGGCTTCGGCGCGGACATCGGCTTTGAGAAGTTCTGGAACGTCAAGTGCCGCTTCAGCCGCCTCATTCCCAACGTGGCCGTCCTCACCACCACCGTCAGGGGCCTGAAGCACCACGGGGTCAATGCCGGCGCCCTGCCCTGCCCGCCGGGCAAACCCGTTCCCAAAGAGTACTTCGAGGCCACCAAAGAAAACTTTAAATGGCTGGAAGACGGCGTGGAAAATGCAGTGCACCATGTCCGCACCATCAAAAAAGCCGGCATCAACCCTGTTGTATGCATCAACTCCTTTCATTTCGATACCCCCGAAGAGCATGCGGTGATTCGCCGAGCCTGCGAGGCCGAAGGCGCCCGGGTGGCCGTGTCCAAGCACTGGCAGTTCGGCGGCGAAGGCGCCCTGGAGTTTGCCGACGCGGTCATGGACGCCTGCAAAGAAAAGCCCAAATTCAAGTTCCTCTATCCCAATGAGATGCCGCTGCGCAAGCGCGTCGAATTAATTGCTAAGGAAGTGTACGGCGCCGACGGCGTCACCTTTATGCCTGAGGCGATGGCCAAGGCAGAACGCTTTGAAAAAGATCCCAAGTATAACGAGTACGCCACCATGATGGTGAAGACGCACCTGAGCCTCACTGCGGATCCCACCAAAAAGGGCACCCCCAAGGGCTGGACCCTGCCGGTGCGGGACTTCCTGATTTATAGCGGCGCCAAATTCATCTGCCCGGTGTGCGGCGCCATCAGCCTGATGCCCGGCACCAGCTCCGACCCGGCCTTCCGCAAGGTGGACGTGGATGTCAAGGTCGGCAAGGTGACCGGCTTGTTCTAACCTGAGTCCTAAAGCCCTCCGGTTCCGGCTGGAGGTTACCACCGCATCCGGCTTCCGGGCTTCCGGGGGGCGGATGTTGTGTTTTTATGCCGGGAATAGTTTTTGTGATATTTCTCACTTGCTCTTTTCCCCCGGGGCATGGTAAAAAATTTGGGGATTAGGGGAGCCCAGTCCGGCCCGGGGTGGGGCCGGCAGGAACAAGGGGAAAGAAGTTAAATCCTTCACGCATTGAGGAGAGTTTGGCCTATGTTTGAGATAGTGGAGCGCCAGGAAATGGCCCAGGGCACGGTGGTGAGCAACTGGGTTAAGGCCCCCAAGATTGCGGCCAAGGCCAAGCCCGGGCAATTCGTCATCCTCAGGGCCAACGAGAAGGGGGAGCGAATTCCCCTGACCATGGCCGGCACCGACCCGGGGAAGGGCCTGATCAACATCATTTACCAGGTGGTGGGGAAGAGCACGGCCCTGTTTGCCACCCTGAAGGTGGGCGACGGCTACCTGGACGTCATCGGGCCTCTGGGCCAGCCCACGCATCTCGAGAAGGTGGGCAAGGTAGTGTGCGTGGGCGGCGGCACCGGGGTGGCGGTCCTGCACCCCATCACCCGGGGCCTGAAAGAGATAGGCAATCACGTCTTTGCGGTCATCGGCGCCCGCACCAAGGACCTGCTGATCCTGGAAGACCAGATGCGGGCCGCGTCCCATGAGCTGTTGGTGTGCACCGACGACGGCTCTTACGGCCACCACGGCTTTGTCACCGACATGCTGAAGAAGGTCCTCACCGAAAACAAGGACGTGGGCCTGGCGGTGTGCATCGGCCCGGTGCCCATGATGAAGTTCTGCTGCAAGATGACCAAGGAGTTCGGGGTCAAGACCCTGGTAAGCCTCAACCCCATCATGGTGGACGGCACCGGCATGTGCGGTTGCTGCCGGGTGAAGGCAGGCGGCCAGATGAAGTTCGCGTGTGTGGACGGGCCGGAGTTTGACGGCCATGAGGTGGATTTCGAGGAGTTGACGCTGAGATTGCGAAGCTACCTGGAGTTGGAGAAGGTTTCCTATGACCTGTTCAAGAAGGAAACCCACCCGGAAGGGTGCGCCTGCGAGTGCTGCAGCTGATAATCCATCCTTTCCCTAGAACTTAGAGAAGGAGAACCAAATGAGTGAGGAAGTAAAGGCTCCTGAGGAAAAGGCTCCCAAAAGAGAGAAGATCCCCCGGCAAAAGATGCCGGAGCAGAAAGCGGAGGTACGCCGCAAGAATTTTGAGGAAGTGCCCTTCGGCTATACCCCCGAACTGGCCCAAAAGGAAGCGGAGCGCTGCCTCCAGTGCAAGGACCCCCGCTGCAAGCAGGGCTGCCCGGTGGAGATCGACATCCCCGCGTTCATCAAGTTCATCAAAGAGGGGGACTTCGAGGGGGCCATCAGAAAGCTGTGGGAGAAAAATTCCCTGCCCGCGGTGTGCGGCCGGGTCTGCCCCCAGGAAGTGCAGTGCGAGGGCCTGTGCATCATAGGGAAAAAGGACGAACCGGTGGCCGTCGGCAACCTGGAGCGCTTTGCGGCGGACTACCAGCGGGCCCACGGCCGGGACATCCTGCCCCCCAAGGCCGAGCCCACGGGTAAGAAGGTGGCGGTGGTGGGCTCCGGGCCTTCGGGGTTGACGGTGGCCGGGGACCTGATCCTGAAGGGCCACGAGGTGACCATCTTCGAGGCGCTGCATGCCCCTGGGGGAGTGCTCATTTACGGCATCCCGGAGTTCAGGCTGCCCAAGGCCATCGTGGCCCAGGAATGCAACTACCTGGAACGGCTGGGGGGCAAGATCGAGGTAAGCACCGTCGTCGGCCGCTCGGAGACGGTGGACGAGTTGCTGGCGAAGTTCGACGCCGTCTACCTGGGAGTGGGCGCGGGGCTGCCCATCTTCCTGAAGGTCCCGGGTGAGCATTACATCGGCGTGTACTCGGCCAACGAGTACCTCACCCGCTCCAACCTGATGAAGGCCTACGAATTCCCCACCTACGACACGCCCATCGTGCGGGGCAAGACGGTGGCCACCTTCGGGGGCGGCAACGTGGCCATGGACTCGGCCCGGACCGCGCTGCGGTTGGGCGCGGACCACTCCTACATCATCTATCGGCGCTCCCGGGCGGAATTGCCGGCCCGGGAGGCGGAAATCCACCACGCCGAGGAAGAGGGGGTGGAATTTCTGCTCCTCACCAACCCGGTGCGCTTCCTGGGCGATGATGCCACGGGACGTCTCACCGGCGTGGAATGCCTGCGCCAGGAACTGGGCGAGCCCGACGCCTCCGGCAGGCGGCGGCCCGTGCCCATCCCCGGCAGCGAGTTTCAGGTGGAGATCGACACCGCGGTGATCTCCATCGGCGCCGGGGCCAATCCCCTGCTCACCAAATCCACGCCGGGGCTGGCCCTGAACAAGTGGGGCTACATCGTGGCGGACCCCAAGACCGGGAAGACCATGAAACCGAGGGTGTGGGCCGGCGGGGACATCGTCACCGGCGCGGCCACGGTAATTTTGGCCATGGGCGCGGGGCGGCTGGCCTCCAACTCCATCCACGACTACCTGACCATGGGGTGGTAAAGGAAATTTTCACCACCGAGGCCCAGAGAGCACAAAAAAATCATAACAAAGAGCCCGGTGGCTGGCCGCCGGGCTCTTTTCTGTGCTCCTCGTGACCTTCGAATCTCTGGGGCCGGCACGGAGGCCGGCGCTACCAACACAAAGGCGCCATGACCTCACTACGGCTGGGTGAAATAAACTATTTCCTCAGCTTTTCCACCCGGACGCCCAGGAGACGGATGAGTTTGTTCTTGGGGTTCTCCCGGTTATCCAGGAAGGGCATGAGGAGCTTCATGGCCTCGAAATGCAGGGTGCGCAGGGAGTCGGCGGCCTCAGGTAGAGTGTGAGCCCGGCTATGGGTGTCGAAGTCGGCGAAGCGCACCGTCACCACCACGGTGCGGAAGCTCAAGAAGCCCTCGGCCAGGAGCCGCTCATGCACGCCGCGGCACAGGCCCGAGAGGCGCTGGAAGATAAAGGACAAATCCAGGGTGTCCTGGGGGAAGGTCTCCTGCTCGCCGATGGATTTGGGCTCCCAGGCGGTGGTGAGCACGGCGCTGCCCCGGCCCCGCACCTTTTCATAGAGGTCCAGACCCCACTTGCCGAACATTTCCTGCAGTTCTTCCCGGGAAAAGCGCTTCAGGTCCTGGACCAGTTTTACTCCCCGGGGGGCCAGGAATTTTTCCGTTTGGGGGCCGATGCCCGGGATTTTGCGGACCGGCAGGGGGGCCAGGAAGGCCTCGGCGTCCTCCGGGAGGACCACGGTGAGGCCATCGGGCTTCTTAAAGTCCGAGGCGATCTTGGCGATGAGCCGGTTGGGCCCCAGGCCCACCGAGGCCGTCAGGTGCTCCTGGTCCCGGATGTCCTTTTTTATTTGGCTGCAGATCTCGGCCGCCCGCGGGTAGTTTCCGGCGTGGCTCAGGTCAAAATAAGCTTCATCAATGCTTGCCTCTTCCACCAGGGGTGAATATTTTTTTATAATCTCCATGACACGGCGGGAAACTTCCTCGTACCTGGGGAATCGGGGAGGGAGAAAGATGACCCCGGGCCGGCCCCGGTGTTGGGCCGCCTGGGACAGGCGCCAGGCCCGGGAAATGGGCATGGCGGAATGGATGCCATAGGCCCGGGCGGGATAGTTGGCGGTGGCCACCACTCCCCGGCCCTGGCCGCCGGCAGGGTCGGCGCCCACCACCAGGGGGAGGCCGCGCCACTGGAGGTGGTCCCGCTCCTCGATGGCGGCAAAAAAGGCGTCCATGTCCAGATGGCCGATGATCTTCATAAGTTTATATAATAACCATGCCTCGGCCACCGGAAAAGTGGCTCGCCGAGATGGATTCAAGGGTTTTAATTCTCCTTTGGTTTTGCAATATGTTGCGTAACCTGATTGGCAATTTAGAATAAAACTGTTATATATATAATTATGCCTATAACAACCAAACCTTCTTTGCAACCGGACCCGTCCTTGCCGGCACGGCTGTCCAAGGCGAACCTGGCGGTATCCCCGTGTTATCAGTGCCGCAAGTGTTCCAGCGGCTGTCCCCTGACCTTTGCCATGGACCTGCTGCCGGATAGGGTGATCCGCCTGGCCCTGCTGGGGCAGGAGGACCGGGTCCTGAACTGCCGCACAATCTGGGTCTGCTCCAGCTGCGAGACCTGCACCACCCGTTGTCCCAACGGCATCGACATCGCCGGGGTGATGGACTGGCTGAAGGAAGAAGCGGTAACGCGCGGCGTGGCCACGCCCCAGCCGGGAGTGGTGGCGTTCCACCGGGTTTTCCTGGAAAGCATCAGGCGAGCCGGGGGGCGTCTCCCGGAAGCCCTGATGCTGCGGCGTTATGGGCTATTCAAGCTGTGGCACCGCCCCAATATCCCGGAGCTGGTCCGGGACCTGAAGCTGGGCCTAAAACTCTACCGCAAGGGCCGGCTGCGCCTGGCCGGGCCCAAGGCCCTGAAGGGCCAGGCGGAAATCGAGGCCATCTTCAAGCAGGCTGAATTCTAATGACTACGGAAATAACTTACTATCCCGGATGTTCCCTGGAGGGCACGGCCGTGGATTATGCGGCCTCCATCGCCGGGATCACGCCGCTGCTGGACCTGCAGCTTAACGAGCTGGAGGACTGGAACTGCTGCGGGGCGTCTTCGGCCCACAGCCTCAACGCCCACCTGGCCCTGGCCCTGCCGGCCCGGAACCTGGTCCTGGCGGAGCAGGCCGGCCGGGACGTGGTGGCTCCCTGCGCCCTGTGCTTCAACCGTCTGAAGGCGGCGGAAAAGGCCCTGAAGAGCGGGGCAGGCGCCAAGGTGGGGATCGCTTACCAGGGGGCCATCAAGGTCTGGGACCTGCTGGACTACCTCACCCAGGAGACGTTCATTACGGCCCTGGCGCAGAAGGTGGTGAAGCCCCTGAAGGAGCTCAAGGCCGTGGGCTACTATGGCTGCCTGGCGGCCCGGCCCCCGGCGGTGACGGACAAGCAGGATTTTGAGAATCCCCAGAACCTGGAGCGGCTGCTGGCAGCCCTGGGGGCCTCCCCCCTGGACTGGTCTTTCAAGACCGACTGCTGCGGCGCCGGCCTGGCGGTGGCCCGGCCGGACATCATCGACACTTTGGTGTCCCGCCTCTATGAGCGGGCCCTGGCCGCGGGGGCGGAGTGCTTCGTGGTCTCCTGCCAGATGTGCCAGGCCAACCTGGACCTGTCCCAGGAGCGCATCTCCCAGAAATTCGGCCGGGATTATTACCTGCCGGTCCTGTACTTCACCGAGCTCATCGGCTTGGCCCTGGGACACCCGCAGGTGGAGGAATGGCTGGCCGGCCACCTGGTGGACCCCTTGCCCCTGCTCCGGCAGAAAGGTTTGATTTAACAAAAGAATCGGGGGTTTCCCGGCCCCACCCAGAGAAGCTTTTTATGGACCAGGCGGAAAGAAAAAAAATCGGCGCGGTGATGGTAGTGGGGGGCGGAGTCGCGGGCATCCAGGCCTCCCTGGACCTGGCCCAGGCCGGTTACTTCGTCTATCTGGTGGAAAAAGAGCCTTCCATCGGCGGGGTCATGGCCCAGTTGGACAAGACCTTCCCCACCAACGACTGCTCCATGTGTATTTTGTCGCCCAAGCTGGTGGAGTGCGGGCGCCACCGGAACATCGAGATCATTTCCCCGGCCCAGGTGGTGGGCCTGTCCGGAGTGCCGGGCCGCTTCACGGTGACGGTCAAGGAGAAGGCCCGGTACCTGGACGCCAAGCGCTGCATGGGCTGCGGCGTCTGCGCGGAGAAGTGTCCCAAGAAGGTGAAGGATGAATTCAACCTGGGACTCAGCACCCGCAAGGCCATTTACGTGCGCTACCCCCAGGCGGTGCCCCTGCTTTACACCATCGACCGGGAGCACTGCATCTATTTCCAGAAAGGCGGCAAATGCCGGGCCTGCGAGAAATTCTGCTTCGGCCAGATTATCGATTTTTCCCAGACCGACAAAGAACGGCAGGTGGAAGTAGGGGCGGTCATCCTGGCCCCGGGGTTCAGCATCTTTGATGCCCGGCAGAAACCGGAATACGGCTACGGCCGCTATCCCAACGTGATGACGTCGCTGGAGTTCGAGCGCCTGCTGTCCGCCACCGGTCCCCATGCCGGCCACGTGCTGCGCCCCAGCGACAAGACGGAGCCCAAGAGGATCGCCTGGATCCAATGCGTGGGCTCCCGGGACGAGGGCTGCGGCCGGGATTACTGCTCCTCGGTGTGCTGCATGTACGCCACCAAACAGGCCATGGTGGCCAAGGAACACGACGCCCGGGTGCAGCCCGCCATTTTTTATATTGACCTCCGGGCCCAGGGCAAAGGCTTTGACCGCTTCTACGAGCAGGCCCGGGACACTTACGGAGTACGCTATGTCCGCTCCATGGTCTCCCGGGTAGTGGAGGACCCCCGCACCCACAACCTGGAGCTCACCTACGTGGACGATGAGGACCTGGTGCAAACGGAGGAGTTCGACCTGGTGGTCCTGTCCGTGGGGCTGAATCCCCATCCCGACGCCCGGGAGCTGGCCGACATCCTGGGAATTAACACGAACCGCTGGGGGTTCGCCGGCAGCCCAGCCTTTGAGCAGATCTTCACCAGCCGGGAGGGCATCTTTTCCTGCGGCGTGTTTCAGGCCCCCAAGGACATCCCGGAAACCGTGGCCCAGGCTTCGGGTGCGGCCGCGGCCGCCAACACCTGGCTGGCGGAAGTCCGGGGCACCATGATCACCCAGCCGGAATACCCCCCGGAAAAGGACGTCTCCCAGGAGGAGCCCCGCATCGGCGTCTTTGTCTGCCATTGCGGCCTCAACATCGCGGGCGTCATCGACGTGGAGGCGGTGGTGGAATACGCCCGCACCCTGCCCCACGTGGTCTATGCCGACCATTTCACCTTCGCCTGTTCCGGGGATAGCCTGGACCTGATGCGTCAGGCCATCCAGGAAGCCAGACTGAACCGCATCCTGGTGGCCGCCTGCACCCCCCGCACCCACGAAGACCTCTTCAAAGACAACCTGCGGCAGGCCGGCCTCAACAAATATCTCTTCCGCATGGCCAACTTAAGGCACCAGGTGGCCTGGGTGCACCGGCAGATGCCGGAGGTGGCCACCAAGAAGGCCAAAGAGCTGGTGAAGATGAAGGTGGCCCGGGTGGCCCTGAAGGAACCTCTGCACGAGATTCCCATCCCGGTGGTGCAGAAGGCCCTGGTGGTGGGGGGCGGCCTGGCCGGCATGACCGCCGCCTTGACCATCTCTTATTCCGGGTTTGACGTCTACCTGGTGGAACAGGATAGCGAACTGGGCGGCATGGCCCGGCGGGTGCACTACACCCTAGAGGGCCACAAGATGCAACCTTTCCTGGAGTATCTCATCGATCAGGTGGAGAACCGGCCCCACATCAAGGTCCTGAAAAACACCCGGGTAAAAAGTTTTGCCGGCCATGTGGGCAAGTTCCACAGCACCCTGGTGGGACCCGACGGGGAGCAGGAGATTGACTACGGCGCGGCTATCATCGCCACTGGCGGGCTGGAATACCGCCCCACCGAGTATCTTTACGGGGAGCACCCCCGGGTCCTCACCCAGTTGGAGCTGGAGGACCTCCTGGTGAATGCCGCGCCGTCCCTGCCGTTAGGGCCCACGGTGGCCATGATCCAGTGCGTGGGCTGCCGGGAGCCGGAGCATCCTTATTGCAGCCGCATCTGCTGCGGCGCGGCGGTAAAGAACGCCTTGAAACTCAAAGAACTGCGGCCCGATGCCAAGATCTTCGTCTTGTATCGGGACATGCGCACCTTTGCCTTCAAAGAGCTGTACTATAAAAAGGCCAGGGAGTTGGGGGTGCAGTTTCTCCGCTTTGAGCCGGAGCGCCGGCCGGAAGTGACTGCCAACGGCGACCGCCTGGAGGTCAAGGTCTTTGATCAGAACTTGAAGAGCACCGTCAAATTGGCCGCGGACTACCTGGTGCTCTCCGCGGCGGTGCGGCCCCACCCCGGCGGTGAGGACATCCACCGCATCTTCAAGCTGCCCCTGGAAGCCGACGGCTTCTTCATGGAGGCGCACATCAAGCTCAGGCCCCTGGATTTTGCCTACGAAGGTATCTTTTTGTGCGGCCTGGCCCACAGCCCCAAGTACGCGGAAGAGAGCGTCTCCCAGGCCAACGGGGCCGCGGCCCGGGCCCTGCGAATCCTGACCCAGCCGGAAATCATGGTGGGCGGCGCGGTGGCCCGGGTCATCAAAAGTCGCTGCGCCGAGTGCCTCACCTGCGTGCGCGCCTGCCCTTATGGGGTGCCGGTCATCGATTACGCGGCCCACGCCGCCTACATCGACCCGGCCAAGTGCCAGGGCTGCGGCATCTGCGTGGCCGAGTGCCCCCACAAGGCCATCCAGCTCAGGCACAGCCGGGACGACCAGGTAATTGCGGAAATCTCCGCCATTTTCCCGGAAGAGGAGGGGGTGGAAGTGGCGGACCTTCTTCCTGCCGAGGCCAAGGCCGAGGCCTCGGCCGCCCAGTAAGTCCTATCGGGGCTGCCATCCCGGCAGCCCCAGCCCTGCATAACCAAGGGTTTAAGAGGGGCCTCAGGCTCCCGGACCCGATTCCTCCACCCCGGGGGCCAAGCGCACCTTTGCCTCCAGCCCGCTGGACCTGAGGAACTCATTGGTGCGGCGCACCAGCTGGTGGAGCCAGGAGGCGGCGCTCTCCAGGCGGCAATCTTCCCGACATTCCTGGAGGACTAGGCCCGTGGCCCCCAGGTCAAAGGGGGCCAGCAGGTCTTCCGGGGTCAGGATCTTCAGACAGTCCCACCACACCGTGGCCGACTCCTGGAGCTGGTCGCGGCCACTCATTTGCCGGAGGCAGGCGTAGGTGACCTCCCGGGGGCCGGTCTGCAGGACCTCCTCAAGGCGGCGGCGCACCTCCCTGGGGGTCAGGCGCCGGATATTGATGGCATAGGCCGGGCACTGGGAGGCGCAGAGGCCGCAGGCGACGCAGGTCTCCTCGGGAAAGACCGCCTGTCGGTCGATGTAGGGGACCAGGAAGGGGCAACAACGCACGCAGGTGAGGCAGCGGACGCACTTGCGGTCAATGACCTCGGCGCCCCGGCCGCAGTGGAGGCAGCGCCGGGCCTCGATTAAAGCGTCCTTTCCCGGATAGACCAGCTCGGCGCTGTCAAAATCCTGCAGGCGCTCCGCCACCGGGCGCTCGCCGATGGGGCGGGTGGGGACCCGGCAGACGCGGGAGGCCTGCTGCTCCGGCAGGCGGGAAATGGGCCGGGGACTTTCCTCCGAGACCGTGAGATAGAGGCCGGTGCGGAGAAAATGGTCCATGGCCAGGGCGGCCCGGCGGCCGCTGGCGGCCGCGGCCACGGCCAGGGTGGGGCCGGTGAAGATCTCCCCGGCCAGGAACAGGCCCGCGGCAAAGACCCCGGGGGCGGAGGTGGCCATGGTGGCGCGGTCTACCCGCAGGCGCCGGCCTTCCAGCTCCAGGTGGTCCAGCAGGGCCGGCTCCAGTTCCGCTTCCTGACCGATGGCAAAGATGACGGTGTCCGCGGCCAGGCGCTGGGTCCGGGTCTTGTCATAGGTGGGGGCAAAGCGCCCCAAGTCGTCGAAGAGGGAAGTGCAGGCCATGAGCTCCAGGCCCTGCACCCGGCCTCCCGGGGCCTCAACCACCTTGGGGGCCCACTGGTAAATGAGGTCGATGATCTCCTCCCGGGCCCGCTCGGTCTCGAGGGGAGAGGCAAAGAGCTGGTGGGGGGACTCCAGGCAGACCATCAGCACTTCCGGGGCCTTAAGGCGCTTCACGGCCCGGGCCGCGTCCATGGCCACGTTGCCGCAGCCCACGATGAGGACCTTTTCTCCGAGAGGCGGGGCCTGCCCCTGGGCCACCTGGCGCAGAAAAGGGAGGGCCAGGTAAACCCCGGCCGCGTCCATGCCGGGAACCGGCAGGCTGCGGGCCTTTTGCAGGCCCACGGCCAGCAGGGTGGCGGCGTACCCCTGTTCATGCAAGTCCTTCAAGGAGAAGTCCCGGCCCCAGGCCTGCCCCGTGCGGAAGGAGGCCCCCAGGGCTTCCAGCTCGGTCAGGTCTTCCCAGACCACGGCCTTGGGCAGGCGGAATTTGGGCACCGCGTTCATGGGCATGCCCCCGGGCTCCGACTCCCGCTCGAAAAGGGTCACGGGGTATCCCAGGAGGAGGAGGTCCCGGGCCGCGGCCAGGCCAGCGGGGCCGCTCCCGACGATGGCCACCCGCTGGGGCCGGGTGAGCTGGGCCCGGCGGTAATGCCGGCGCCGGTACTCCCGGGTATGGTCCATGACGAAGCGCTTCAGGGCCCGGATGGCCAGGGGGCCTTCCACGTACTGGCGGCGGCAGGCCTCTTCGCAGGGATGGGCGCAGATGTAAGCGCACACCGAGGCAATGACGTTGTTGGCCTTGATGACTTCCAGGGCTTCCTCGTAGCGGCCCTGGAAGATAAGGCCCACGTAGCGCCGGGCGTCAGTTTGCACCGGACAGGCGGCGGTGCAGGGCGGAAGAAGCTCCGGTCGGCCCTGGGGGTCAGGCGCCATCGTTCTTTTCCTCGGACCTGAAGTCACTGCCGAGTGAGTTGCTCCAACATATTTCGGACTTCTTGATTATCAGGGTTCAGGCGCCTGGCCTTCTTGAGGATGGCCACGGCGTCGCTGAACTTTCCCTGATCGACGTAGGCCACGGCCAGGTTACTGTAAGCTTTCAAAAAATCAGGCTGTACTTGGATGGCCTTGGCAAACAGGGTAATTGCTTCCCCAGGCTTCCCCTGATTTAAGTAAGCAACACCCAGGTTATTATAAGCTTCGGCAAATTTCGGGTCCAGGCGGATGGCTTTCCGATACATGCGAATGGCGTCATCAACCTTCCCCTGGGTGCCATATTGGATCCCCAGGTTGCTGTACGAGGGGGCGAAATAAGGGTAGGTATCTATGGCCCTGTCAAAGGCGGCAATAGCTTCCTCGCTTTTCCCTTGCAGGGCATAGGCCTTCCCGAGGTTATTATAAGTCTCCACCAGATTGGGGTTCAACTGCACGGCCTTTTGAAACATCTCGATGGCTTCGTCGATTTTTCCCTGTTTGCCATATTCTATGCCCAGGTTGTTGTAGGCCGGGGCAAAGGTAGGGGCAATCTGGATCGTCTGGTGAAACATGGCAATGGCCTCCTCGGACCGGCCCGCGTTGGAATAGGCCATCCCCAGATCGTTGTAAGCATTCTTATCTTTCGGCCTGAACTTTACCGCTTTAGCAAACATGTCTTTAGCTTCGGCCACCTTACCCAGCTCGCCATAGGCGTGGACCAGGTGGATATAGGCCACGAAGTTGTTGTCCGTCACCTGGTTGGCATGTTCAAACAAGGTCTTGTTGTCGCGCCAGTAGCCCACCTGGCGCCAGGTCAAGATGGTGCAGGCTAGGATTAGCAGGCCCGCGGTCGCGGCCAGAGCCGGCCTTTGCCAGCGCCACCCCGCGGTCAGATCCAGGGCCCCCCAGGACATGATGATGAAGATGCCGATCAAGGGGACATAGGTAAAGCGGTCCGCCATGGCCTGCTCGCCCGCCTGCAGCAGGCCGATGACCGGCAGCAGGGTGATGAGGTACCAGAACCAGCCCACGGCCAGGTAGGGGCGGCGCCGGGCCTCCCGCCAGGCCAGGAGGGAGAAGCCCAACAGGGCCAGGGCGGCCGCGGCGGCCTGCCACCAGGAGACATTATCCAAGGGGTGGGGATAAAAGGCGGCCAGGTTAAGCGGCCAAACGGTCTTCCCCAGGTAAACCAGGTAGGAAATCAGGGCGTTGGCCACCCGGAGGTACAGGGAGGCCACCGTCAGAGGGGCCATGGCCTCTCTCTGGGTGAGGACGGTGAGGAGGCTAAAAAGGGCGGCCAGGGCCAGCAGGGGAACCTTTTCCAGGATGAGTCTGAGGGCCGCCCGGCGGGTATCGGCGGAGAGGGGAGTTTGAGGCTGAGCCCCGGCCGCGGCCGGGGGAACCTGGAGGCGGCCCAGAGGCCAGAAGTCCAGGAGCAGGAGCACCACGGGCAGGGTCACCAGCATGGGCTTGGCCATGAGCCCGAGAGCAAAGGCCAGCAAGACCAGGGAATATCTTTTCAGGTTGGGCCGGTCCAGATACCAGACGTAGGCCCACATGGTGAGGAGCCAGAAAAAGGTGCTCAGGACGTCCTTGCGTTCCGCGGCCCAGGCCACGGACTCCACATGGAGCGGATGCAGGGCGAATAGGGCGGCTACCATGGCGCTGGGCCACAGGGAGCCGGTGACTCTGGCCAGAAACAGCAGCAACAGGAGGGTATTGAGCACATGGAACCCCAAGTTGCTGAAGTGATGCCATCTGGGGTCCAGGCCAAACAGCTGACAATCCAACATGTGGGAGAGCCAGGTTAGCGGATGCCAATAACCGACAATGGCAGTATTGGTGAAAGCCCAGGTGATACTTCTGAGATTAAGGCCTGACTGGACAAAAGGATTCTCGGTGATGTAAGGGGGATCGTCGTAATTGAGAAAATCATGGTCCTTCACCTGCCAGAAAGCAGCAACGGTGACCAGGACAATAAGGACACTGACGATTAATTTGGCGTGGCCCCGCCAGTCGGGCCGCCTGCGGGCGGCCTGCGGCACTTCTTTTTTGCGAGAGCGTCCCATGAAGAGATAACCTTAAAGGCTCATTAAGCCAGGCAGGACTCTTTAAGGATACCACACCCGGCCACATTAGGCTAACCGGGGGGACCGCCGGCCAGGTAAGCCTGGATGGGGCCTGCCAAAAATCAGGAAACTTTAAAAAAAGTCGCCTGGTCTTCCAAACACTTTGGGGCAGGCTGCGGTCTAACCAATCAGAAAGCCGCGGCAGCCTGAATCAGGCAAATCTTAACAGGAGGGATGACGATGCACGCCTCCTCTCTTTTTCTGAGCGTTTTCTTTTCGGGTGTATTTGTCTTGGGGTGCTGCGTATACAGCCTGCTGGACCACTCGAAAAAGGGACATCTGGTCACCAAGCGAAAAGGGCTGACAACCCAGGTTGCCAACCCTGTAATCCACTCTTATCCCTGGTGGAGATGAGGGGATTTGAACCCCTGACCTCCTGCATGCGAAGCAGGCGCTCTTCCAGCTGAGCTACATCCCCACGCCTTTAATTATGGAGGCGCCGCGCGAGTTGTCAAGCACAATTGGGGAGTAACCGGAGGGGGCCGGGCCCCCTTAGTCCCCGGCAGGGGGCCCCCGGCTGCCTCGAGCTTCCTCTTCTCCTTACCAGCCCACCCAATTAACGAACTTTTCCAGGGGCTCCCGGTCGGTGCGGAAGGCGTTGGCCGGGGCGGCGCCGTCCGCATATCCCAGGGCGATGCCCACCACGATCTTGTGGGTGGCGGGCAGCCCCAGGTGCTGGCGCACCAGGTCCGGATAGAGGGCCAGCTGGGCCTCCAGGCAGGTCCCCAGGCCCAGGGCGTGGGCCGCCAGGGTCAGGCCATGGCAGATGGCCCCCAGGTCCAGCATGGTGTAAGGCACCTGCAGCTCGGCGTTAAAGAGGACGTAGATGATGACCGGCGCACTAAAGGCCCGGGTCATGTTGACCATGTGGGCCCAGCGGCTGGCCTTGTCCTCCCGGGCGATGCCCATGGTCCCGAAGAGTCCCGCGGCACAGGCCAGGTAGCGGGCCTTCCAGGCATCCGGAAAGGTCTGGGGCATGGGCACGTCGGGGTTGGGAGGGACCTTCCCCTCATAGGCCTGGACCAGGGCCGCGGTGAGTGGGGCCACGACGGCGGGGCCCGCCACCGCCAATTCCCAGGGTTGGGTATTACCCCAGGAAGGGGCCCAGCGGGCGGCTTCCAGCACCTGGGCAACCAGGTCCCGGGGGACGGGGTCGGGCTTGAAGGCCCGGATGCTTTTACGGGTACGCAGCGCTTCCAAAAGTTCCATAACGACATGACCTCCCATAGCGAGAATAGGGAAAAGGGGGATTGTCTCCCCGGCTTTCCTGGGATATTAATAACCAGGACAGCGGAGAGTCTGTCAATCATTTTCTTACCCGGGGAGACGAATGGCCGAGGATTGGCTGATAGTCGCCTTTCCCCTGATCCTCCCATGGCGGCAGGGGTTTTGGGCTTTGCCGGGTTATTTCCCCGGCCTCAAGGTGGGGGTTACCCAGGGGTGGCCGCCGGGGGTACCGTACCAGGGGATGGCGCTGCCGCCGGAGGCGGAGGAATACCTGGCGAAGCGGCAGCAATTCCGGCCGGGAGACCTGCGCCAGTGGCGGGCTTTCAAGGACTACCAGGAGGGCCGGGAGGCCGAGGCGGACCTGCTCCGGGCCATCCGCTTCTATGGCCAGGAAGGCGAGGCGGCGGCGCCGGAGGAGAAGGAGGACGAGCCCCTCCAGCCCTGGGCCCTGGCCTGGCAGTTGGAGAAGATGGAGGCCGACCAGGAGGCCCAGATGCTGCTGGTGGACCAGGGCCAGGAGTGGCTGGGAGAAATCCTGGCCCCGGAGCCCTGGGAGGACCGGCCTCCGTATCAGGCGGCCCCGGGGGTGGAAGAGGTGCCCGACCGGGACCTGGCTAGGCTGCGCTATCACCTGTGGCGGCGGGTGATGGGGCCGCATTTACAGGACCCCTGGGCGCCCCTGCTGTTGGGACGCACTTCCCGGGCCCTGTTCCTGGCCCTGTGGGGGTGGCCCGAGGCGGCTCCCCCCCGGACGGTGCAGGTGACGCTGCCGGGCTGTCAGAACGCCGGGGAGCTGGCCGCGGTGCTGGCAGCAGGGGAAAAAGCCGGATGGCGGGAAGAGTTTGCGGGGCTGCTGACCGCGGCGCTGGCCGCGGCGGGCCAGTTCCCGGAGTTGGAGGCCGCAGCCGGGCGGCTTGCGGCCTTTGCCGCCCAGACCCTGGAGCCCGGGTGGCCCCTAGCCGTGACCTGCAGGTGGACCCTGGAGATCTGGGCCCCGGTGGACCCGGAGGAAGTGCCGGTCATGTGCTGGGACACAGCCCGGGGGGCCAAAGAAAGCTAAGGTGTTAGCTATCATCAGGCTCCAGCCTGCGCCTGCCCAGGCTACTTTGCCAAATTGCATATAGTGGCAAGTTCTAAGCACATTCCCTCCATTTGAGCGGCTTTTTAGCTTGGTTCCCTATTATCTGGCAATGCGAGACAGGGGCTCTTAGGCCCTTTTGCGCTTGCTTTCCGATGGGAGGGTATTCGCAAAATTTGGAGGGAAATTGAATTTTCTTCATTATGGTGTTATCATGCCTTCCACAAGGAAGCTTCCCTTATTTTTCTAGGAATCAATCTAGATAGAGACCAGGTTGAACGCTTATCAATAGTAGATGAAGGTAACATACTGATCAAGTATCTTAATATAGCTTTATTGGAGGACATTATGGAGCCAAAAACTCTCGAGATCTTTTTTACTGGAAAAGCATTCACATGGGGGCTGGAAAATGTAAACGAGCTTTTTGAAGACATCCAAGAATCCATTGAAACGGGAACTGCCCATTATATCGGCACGTTCATTTTATCAAAGAAAGGTGAAGAAGATAGGTTTAGAATAGTAGACGGCCAGCAACGCCTTACAACTTTAATGATGCTCATTAATAGTTTTCTTAAAAACCTTGGGAAAGAATATGAAAAAACAAAAATAATTTATGATCATTTGTTTCTTAGGACTGATAATGGTTTGAAACTCAATATATTGGGTGATAATGAAACATTTTTTCGTGAACTTCTTAATGATAATAATCCTAGTCCGCAAAATAGGAGCCAGAAACTATTATCTTCTGCCTATAATCATATAAATAATCGGGTCACAGGCCTTCACGAGTTAGGATATCATGTCTTTTTAAGTTGGTTAAATAGCATAAAAAGCCTTCAGATTTTAGAATTCATTGAGCCTGACGAAGGAAAGGCAATAAGAATTTTCTTAACAGTCAATGATCGTGGTATTGAGTTGACTAATATGGAGAAAGCAAAGAGTCTATTGATTTCTTACTCTAATAGGCTATTAAATGGGAAACTTGACCAAGCAATTAATGCAGCTTTCGGAATTGCCTTTCAGGCTTATGACTCAATAAAAGAGATTGCTGAGGATATTAATTACAATGTGCAACTTATAAATCAGCAAAATTTTACAGAAGATTCGATAATGCGTTACCATTTCCTATCTTTCAATAATGAATTTTATGATTACAACGCAACAATTAAATATGTACTTGATATTTTTTTAAAAAGCACGCTCAAAAGATACCGAGATGATTCTAAAAAGTTAGAGGAATTTATTGAAAAATATATTGAGGACCTTCAACTTTTCTTCGAAGAGTTGCTATCACTTCTAAATGGGATGAAACTTGATAAGCGGTATTATAAATTATTTTCTATCCTCAACCTGTCTACATTCTTATATCCCTTGACTATCCGCTTGAAAGCCCGTGGTCTTCTTGATCAAGCCATTCCAAACAATCCGAATTTAACATTCCTAGATTTAATAGAGAACGTTGATGTTAGGGTTTATAAGATCTATCGCGGAACGGCTGGCAAGGACATATCTATCTTAGCGCGTGACGCAGCCATAGCAAGTCCTGAAGAGATAAGCTCGCGATTGTTAGCTTTTATTAAGTATTTTGCAGGTGACGCCGTATTTAGAAGCAACCTAGAGCAGGACATTTATAAAAATCCAGCTCTCAACCATATCCTTTTTGAATATAATGAGGAACTTTTGGGTAAATCTGGATATGACCTCCAAAGCTTAGTTAGGCTGAATTTAGAGTCTCCGACAGTTGAGCATATTTTTCCTGAAGAACCGACTTTTGACTTTCCGAGCCGTGGTTTCGAATCGGAGGAGAACTACTTAGCAAAGATCCATAAGTTGGGAAATTTAACTTTATTGGAAAAATGGCTTAATAGTAGGTGTTGGAACAAAACTGTAGAAGAGAAAGTTCGGGAGCCAGATCTTTATATGCGAAGTAATTTTAAGATAACGCAAAAATTATTATCTGATATTCAAAATAAGGGTGGCTCTTTCACTAGCACAGATATAGATAATAGAACTAAAATACTTGTAGATTTCTGCCTCAGGCGCTGGCCTCTTTGGGGATGAAAACAGGTCCGTGTAGCTTATTCGGATACGCTATTTAAAGAACATGCTCCTCAAACAGCATATGATCCGCAGCGATTAACCACCGGCATTAAAGATACCTGCTATATATCTGCAAGCTTATGAGACGGTAAGTTATTTTAATTGGTTTAATAATGCGCAATTATTGACTTAATAGATAAAAATGAAATCCTGCGGCTAGGCGTGGAGCTCCACCACGTCGCCTTCCCGGAGCAGGTAGTCCCGCTGCACCCTTTGGCCTTCAAAGGTGTCCCTGCCCCAGACCCGGGCGAACTTGAAATTCCGGGCCAGGTCCTGGTGGATGCGCCCCGCCAGCTCCAGGACGGTGGTGCGCGCCGGGACCGTGAAAGGGGAGTTGAAGTTAGCCGCCTTGCCCGGAGCCCGGGTATAGACCCGGACCAGGTTCAGGAGCTTAAAGAGCGCGGCCTTGAGGGCTGGAAGACCCAGGCCGGTGGTAGCTGAAACCGCCCAGGTCCGGCCATGCTCCCGCAGGATCTCCAGGTACAACTCCAGCTCCTCGGGGTCGCTGAGGAGGTCGGCCTTGTTGAGGACGATGAGCGCGGGCCGGGCGAAGAGGGGCGGCGGGGGTGGCGGGGCGTCCGGGTTTTGGGGGGCCAGCTGGAGCGCAGCCAGGGTGTGGGTGACGGCCTGCCACTGGTCCAGGGGGTCCGCGGGCGGGGCCAGGACCACGGCCCAGGCGTCGGCCCGGCGCAGCAAATCCGGGAACCAGGGCTCCAGGTTCTCCTCCTCCAAGGGCGGGGTGTCCAGGAGCTGCACCTGGACGTTCTCATAGCGCATCATCCCCGCCAAGGGGATGCGGGTGCTGTAAGGGTAGGCGGCGATGAAGGGCTGGGCCTTGGTGAGCGCGGCCAGGAGGGAGGACTTGCCGGTGTTGGGAGGGCCGATGAGAGGCACCTGCCCTACCCCCTCCCGGTCCACCAGATAGACGGGGGTGCGGCGCCCGGGGCCTTTGCCGCTCCGGCCCAGATCCTTCAGCTGGGAGATGCGCCGCCGCAGGTCCGCCCGGAGTTTGTCGGTGCCCTTGTGCTTGGGCATGATGGCCAACATCTCTTCCAGGTAGCGGAGCTTTTCGCCCACGGACCTGGCCTCCCGGTACTTTTTTTCCACCTCAAAGTACTGGGGCGGGAGGTTGGCCGGCATCTCTCCCCCGGGTTATTCTTCTGGTTTCTCCGGCAGGGCCGGCAAGGGCTGAACCGGCACGATCTTGCCCGCGGCGATTTCCCGCAAGGCCATGACGATCTCCTTATTGTCCCCTTTCACCAGGACCGGCGCGCCGCGGTTGATCTGGCGCACCCGCTTCGCGGCCAGGTGGACCAGCCCGAAACGGGAGTGTACCTGCTTCAGGCAGTCTTCAATAGTGACCCGGGCCATGTATCTGCCTCCATTAACCGAATATTTTAGGGGGCGCCCAGGACGTCGTCCCCAGGCTGGCCCCGACGCCCCAGCCTGCCTCAGCCCGGCTTGCGGGGGGTGAGGAGGTCTTCAAACTCCGCCAGGAGCTGGGTGAGCTGCACCGCCAGGTCCAGGCATTTCTTCCCGTCCATGCAAGCGTCCGCGTCCTTCTTCTCCAGGTAGGCGCCCAGCTCGTAGCCGCCCTTGCTGAGCTTCAGGGCAAAACGATTGGCGGCCTCATCAAAGGTGACGTTGAGATTCACACCCTGCCGGGCGATCTCGGGGTGCAGCTCCAGGAGCCGGTCCTTCAACCCCACGATAGTATAACCCATATCCGCCTTCCTTGTAATTTTATTTCCGGCTGCAGCCGTGCCCAGGCGCCCATGGCGCCCCGAAATCGGGCCAGGGGGAGGGAAAACCCCGCCTTTCAGCTACATGTAACCGCTTATTTGGGAACATCCGTCACTTTGGATTTACGAGAATAGTCGATGCCAATATTAGCCGGGGTCTTCATCTTGATGACTTTAATGAATCCGTACCCCATGCCGGCGTGACAACTATTGCAGGAGGTAATCACCGACGTATATTCCTTTTCGAAGGCCTTCCAGTCTTGAGCCTGTATCGCCTTGTTGACCGGTCCAAAGGTATCCTCGTAGAATGACTTCCACGCTCCATATTCTACCGGTTTTGTTAATGAAGCTGGTTTCATCGCGCCATTCATATACTTGGACATGTATGCAGCGAGACCCCAGTTGCCTTCCTTGGCGGCAAAGTACATGTTCTGGAACCGATCGCCCACTTCCCGCATGGGTATGGCAAATTTGGGTATTACGCCCTTAATATCGTCGATCTGTTTCTGGAGATCAGCCTCCGCCGCATGCAAAAAGGTTGCGCAGCTTAACAAAATTACGCCGACCATTACGACAATCAATGTGGTTCTCTTAAACATGTTGAAACCTCCTTTTCTGTAATAATCTTTTCATACCAGTTAACAGAATAGTGGTGGGGAAGGAAAACCCCGCCTTTGAAGATAGGCACGGCCGGGGGCGGACGCAAGGAGCCGGGCGTGAGCCGCGTGGAGAGCCTCAGGCACTGGAGGGGCCACCGCCGGGAGGGTGGGCGCGGGCCGCCAGCAGTTCCCGGACCTCCTCGGGGGCAAAGATGCGGCCGCAACCCGGGCAGCCCACCTCCACCCCGGTTCAGGTGGGGCGCAGCACCAGCTTCTGGCCGCAGTGGGGGCAGGTCACGTGAGCCTCTAAAAATAGCGGGAGAGCCGGGGGAGGGAGGGGTCCACCCGGCGGCACTCCCTAAGCAGGGCATTGGCATAGAGCCAGGCAAAACTCATAAGGAACTCCGGGGGGTATTTCCGGGCCCCATGGCTGTCAAAGGCCACTTCCACCTCCCGGGGGCTTACCTGGAGGCGCAAGGAGAGGTCGCCCAGTACCGGCCAGACGGCCTCCCAGCCGCCGTTAATCCCCCGGTAGACGCCGGTGTCCAGGCGGCGCAGGGCCACCTCCACCACTTCGGGGGAGAGCAGCCGGAGGCTTTCTTCCCGGGGCCCCAGGGCTACGTCCTTCAGGGGACCGGCCCCGGCCGCGGCGAACTGGGAAAAGGGAAGCCAGTCCGGGCCAGGCCCCGCGGCCGGCAGGTCATACTCGCGCCGGCCGTAGCGGGCCAGCAGGGCCACGTAGTCCCAGGCAAAGACGTAGGCGTCCTCGGTGGGCACGGCGAGACTCTTGCGGGCATAAAAAATCCGCAAGTCCGAGCCGAACTCCGGGTCCAGGTCGAAGAGGAGGTAGACTTCGAGAGGGCGAAAAGGGACCTTGCGCAGGACCCACTGAATGCTGGCATATGGGCGGCCGGGCAAAAGCTCGGCCCCGAGAGCCCGGGCCAGGGCCCCGGGGGCCAGGGACCGGAGGCCGTCGAGGTCCTGGCGGTATTTCTTGCGCACGTACTGGCGCACCTGGGCTTCCCAGCCTCCCCCGGCCTCGAACGCGCCCAGGGATACCAGGTCGTAGGGAAAATCCAGGGAGCCGGCCGGTTTGCTCAGCCCTTTTTCGCCTCCACCCGCTGGTTGAACTTCTCAGCATTGATTATAAACCGCTCGTGCACGGCCTCGCCAATCTTTTCCTTCTCGTCGAAGGCCTCTATCTCAAAGGTGACCTTGCGCCCTTCCACGGCCACCACTTTGGTGACGGCCCTGACCTCCATGCCCAGGGGCGTGGGCGCGGTGTGCTTCAGGTTCATGGAGATGCCCACGGACTGCTCCCCGGGGGCCAGGTGGGGAGCCATGAGGTCGGCGCTCACCCCTTCAAAGAGGCCGCCCAGAAAGGGGGTGCCGAAAACATCGGGGACGCCGGGGTAAAACTTGCGGGCCGAATGTTCCGGCCCGGTCTTGAGCCGCATTTCATGGATCATACCAACAGTAATGGCCATAGGACCTCCTTTGGTTAGTCCCGGGTCTCGAGTCCCGAGTCAGGTGAGGTATTTTTAACCCGGGACTCGGGACTCATGACTCTGGCTCTCACACCGCCAGGGGGGAGAGTTTGATGGGTTCGGGTTTCTCCCCCTGGGCCAGGCGCCGGCCCAGGTCCCGGGCGGCCTCCAGCACCTCCGGTTTTTCCAGGATGGCGCCTTTTTCGTCTACCCCCCGGACGAGGATTTCCGCGGCGTAGGTGACGTTGATGGCGTCGAAGAAGTACTTGGCGGTGAGGCGCGCGCCCACGAACACCAGTCTCCCCTTGGTGGCCCCCACCGCCAGGAGCACCCCCAGGCGTTGGGGGCCGGGAATGTCCTGTTTGAGCACGTAGCGTTTGGCCCAGTGGGCCTGGGTGCGGTCGATCATGGCCTTGGCCTGGGCCGAGAGGCCGTAGAAAAAGATGGGGGAGGCCAGGGCCACCACGTCGGCCTCAAGCAGCTTGGGGTAAAGGGTCTGCATGTCGTCTTTGATGGGACAGGTGCCGTCTTGGAAGCAATGGTAGATTTCCAGGCAGGGGGAGATCTTCAGGTCCCGCAAGGCCACTTTTTCCACCGCGGCGCCGCCCAGGGCCGTCCCTTCCAGGAAGGCGTTGAGCAGGAGTTCCGTGTTGCCCCCCCGGCGGGGGCTGCCCCAGATGCCCAGAACTTTCATGTTGTCTCCGCGGTGGGATTTATAACAATATGGAAAAGTAGGGTAAGATGTCAAGGAGAAGGCGGCAGGTACCGTGGAACTGGTGGTGAAAGTGATAACCGGGGAGGCGCTGGCCGCGGCCGTGGAATTAGGGGTGGGCGCGGTGGCGGTGCCTTTGCCTCTTACTGCCGATGCAAGCTGGTGGGGGACGGCCGCGTCCTGGCTGGCCCATGCCCGAAGCCGAGGGGTCAAATTTTACCTGGTCTGGGAGCGACTGGTGCGGCAGGACAAACGGGGCCAGACCGCGGAAATCCTGGGGGCCATAGCCCGGGTGGAGCCCGATGCCCTGGTGCTCCGGGACCTGGGGGTCGCCCGGGAGGCCCGGCGGCTTTATCCGGGCCTGACCTTGCATGGGGCCGGGGGCCTGGGGCTGCACAATTCCCCGGGGCTGGGACTGGGAAAGGCCATGGGGTTCTCCCGGGTAGTCCTGGCGGTGCCGGTGGCTCTGAAGGACCTGGCGCTGATGCGGCGGGAGACGGACCTGGCGCTGGAGGTGGCGGTGCCGCCCGGGGGGCGGTTTCCCGGGCTTTGCTTCCTGGAGGATTTCCCCGATGAAGCTGGCCTTAGCGGGGCATTCCCGGAGGCAGGCAAAGGGGACTCGGGCTGGCTGGCCGAGGCCCTGGAGATGCTGCCGGCGCTGGCCCAACTGGGGGTGGAGGCAGTGCAGGTGGGGCCGGAGTTTTCCCAGGCGGGGCTCCTGAAGCTGGTGGTGCCGCTGTTTCAGGCAGTGCTGGAGGCCACACCGGTGGAGCGGCCCCGGGTCCTGGCCGCGGCCCGGGAGGTTTGGGCGGCCCTGGGGGAAGGCCGGGAGACGGCAGCGCCGCGCTCGGAGGCAGTAAGCACCGGCAAATCATTTAGAGCAAGCAAGGGCAAAGAGGCCGCGGCTCCCCGGCTGCTAGCCGAGGCTCTTAAGAAACGGGGCCGCGTCTGGCTGGAAGCCCGGGGGTACGGGGAGGCCGCGGCCCTGGCCCGGGAGTGGCGGGGCCCCCTGGTGGTCCCCCTGACCCCCGAAGACTACAGGGCTTTTTTGCCGGAGCACCGCCGCTGGGAGCCCCGGCGCCTGGTATGGCGGCTGCCTGCCCTGGTCCGGGAGGCCGGCCTCACCTTTTACCTCCAGGCGCTGAAGACCCTGACCCAGGGGGGATATAGGCGCTTCGCGGCCGGGGACTGGGGCGGCGTGGCCCTGGCCCGGGCCGCGGGCGGGGAGGTCTTTGGGGACCAGACCCTGGGGCTCTTGAATTCCTGGGCCCTAAACGCGGCCCGGGAGCTGGGCGTGGCCAGGTTCTGCCTGCCCCCGGGGGCCAGGCTGCAGGAGGCCCTGGAACTAATCAATTTATCCCAGCCGGAAAGTTTCTGGGGCTACCTTTACCATTTTCCAGCCCTGGCGGTTTGCCCCCGGGAGGGGGAGGCGGCCTTGCCGCCGCGGCCGCCGGCAGGCTCGGGGCTCAGGTGGGCCCGGGAAGGAGACCTGGCCGTGCTTTGTCCGGAAGCCGCGGTGCCACTGACGGAGGTGCGGCTGCAACAGATGGTGGCGCCCCTGGTCATTTCCCTGCCCCGGAGCGGCCTCCCCTGGGGGAAGGTGCCGCCCTGGGCCGTCCCCGGCCGGGCGGAGCGGTCCCGGGCGTAAATCAAATTGCAGGAGCGCCGGCCTTTTGATATATTGGGCCAAGAAATTAGGGCAATCTACCCAGAGTAAAGGAGAAGATTGATGAATATGAAGTCCTTGGGCAGTCCCCGCATGGTCCTGATTCTGGTCCTGGCTTTCAGCCTCCTGGCTTCGGCCGCCCCGGGCTTAACCGCGGGCAAGAGCGCGGCAGACTTCAAACTGCAGGACGTCCTCCAGGGCAAGGATTACACCTTGAATGAGTTTAAGGGCAAGGTGGTGATGATCAACTTTTTTACCTTTTTCTGCGGCCCGTGCCGGGAAGAGATGCCGGACCTGAACAAAATTTATAATGAATACAAGGACAAAGGCTTCCAGACCCTGGGGATTGCCATCAGCTCCGACCCCACCCAGATCCGCTTCCTGGTGAAGCAGTTGGGCCTGAACTATCCGGTGCTGATAGGTGATGACAAGACCAGCAAGGCTTACGGGGACATCGCGGTGGTGCCCACCACCTTCATCATCGACAAGCAGGGCAATATCGTGCACCAGATCGCGGGCACCCGGAGCAAGGAAGAATTCGTGAAGATGATCAAGGCGCTGCTGTAGCCTCTGAAAGAGGGGCCGGGACCCCGGTCTCCCTTAGAATAGCCGCGATAAAAAGCCCCCGAATGGGGGCTTTTTATTTGGGGCCGGCGAAGGCCAAAGTCAATGTCTGCCGGGTTTGCCCGGGGCGGCGTGCTTACCGCAGGGAGAGGACCAGGACCAGGGCCGCGAGAGCCAGGCGGTACACCGCAAAAGGGATGAAGGTGTGGTGCTGGAGAAAGCGCAGCAGAAAGCGGATGGAGAGGTAGCTGGCAACGAAAGCCCCCAGGAAACCCAGGGCCACGGCCAACCAAGACAGATTTTCCGGCGGATGGGAGAACCACTGGGGGAGGTGGTGCAGCCCGGCGCCGGCGATGATGGGGGTGGCCAGAAGAAAGGAAAAGTGGGCCGAGGAGCGGCGGTTGAAGCCCAGGAACAGGGCGCAGGTCATGGTGATGCCGCTTCTGGAGACCCCGGGCATGATGGCCAGGGCCTGGGAGAGGCCGATGAGGACGGCATCCGGGAGCTGGAGCCGGTCCAGGGGTCGGTGGTGCCGGGCGATCCTTTCGGCCAGGAGGAGGAGCAGCCCCACCCCGGCCATGAGGACGGCGATGCGGGCCGGCTGGCGAAAGATGGTCTCCGCCTTCTTTTCCCACAGGACTCCGGCCAGGGCCCCGGGAATGCTGGCCACGATGATGTAGAGGAGCAGCCAGCGTTCCGGGCGGTTGTAGCGGCTGGGGCGCAGGAGGGCCTGGCCCATGTCCAGCCAGTCCCGGGAAAAGTAGGCCAGCAGGGCCGCCAGGGTACCCACGTGCAGCAGGATGTCGAAGGAGAGGCCGCCGCCGGCCACGTGGAAGTAGTGTTCCAGCAGGGCCAGGTGCCCGGAGCTGGAGATGGGCAGAAACTCGGTGATGCCCTGGACCACACCCAGCAGGAGAGCCGTTATGGGGTGCATGGAGGCAACCTACCAGAGAACCGGCCGGCGGGCAAGGAAAATGGCGGCCTTCAGGGGGACTTGCCCACCCAGGCGGTGACGGCCTCGGGCTGAACCTTGACCAGGCCCAGGTCCGGGGGGAGCTCCACGCTAACTTTCAGGCGGTGGCGCCCCACAGGGAGGTTGCGGGTATCCACCAAGGCCTTCACCTCCCCGGGCTGCAGGTCTTTCAGCACCGGCGCGGGGCCCTGGAGGGTGACGGTGACCTGGGCCGGGACGAGACGCGCCCCCCGGGGCCCGGCCGTAATGGGCACCCCGCTCAGGGTGCGGGTAACCTGCCGGGGTTCAATGGTGAGGTCCGCCTGGATGGGCCCCTGTTCCTTGAAGGTCAGGTGGAGGTTCTTGAGGTCCAGGTCCGTGGTCACGGTGGTGGGGCAGGTAAGTTGGGTCACATCAATGGGCAGGGTGGAGAGAGACTTCAGGTCCGTGAGCTCGCTGTAAGGCCCTTCCACCTTAACCTGGGGGGGGCGAAGCTTGACTTCCAGGACGTCATAGCCCTCGGGCGGCTTGCCTTCCAGCAGGGGTTGGACCGGCAAGGTGCGGACAATGGTGGGGGAGAGGTTAATGGTCAGGGGGTTGGGGGTAACCCGGGTCACCATCACCCCCCGGGGGAAACTGAAGCTCTTGGGCCCCAAGGAAAAGACGTGGCGGCCGGGTTTATAACCCGAGAGGTCGATGGTGAAAGAAGGCCGGGTCTGGCTGAGTTTACGCACCAGGCTGCCGGGGCCGGTAATCCGCACCTGCAAAGCCGGGGGCATCTCGCTGGTGACCATCATCCTGGCAGGCAGGTTGGCCAGCTCCAAGGGCATGCTCAGGGTGGTCTCGGTGCGCTCTTCACCGCCCACCGCGAACCACAGGGCTATGGCCAGAAGCAGGCTCAGGAGCTTGAAGCCTCTATGGCGCCCCAAAGAAGCGAGCCAGTCTTTCAGCAAAGGTTCCCTTTCTATTCTGCGCGGCCTCCAGGATATTGCGCAGGGCCTGGCGCAGTTGCAAACGGGAGAGGTTGCGGAGCAAGCGGCCGCCCTGGGCCAGGGAGATCTGCCCGGTGGTTTCCGAGACCACCAGGACCAGGGCGTCGGAATGCTCGGTAAGGCCCACGCCGGCGCGGTGGCGGGTGCCCAGGTCCGCGTCCAGGTTGGGGTTGGTGGACAGCGGCAGCAGACAGCCGGCCGCCAACACCCGGTCCCCCTGGATGATGACCGCGCCGTCATGGGTGGGATTATGGGGCCAGAACAGGGAGATGAGCAGCTCCTTGGTGACCAGGGCGTCCAGGCGCACCGCGCCCTCCAGGTAGTCGGAGAGGCCCACCTGGCGCTCCAGGGCCATGAGCGCCCCGATATGCTGGGAAGCCAGAGTCTCCACGGCTTCGGAAATCTCCTCCAGGATCAGGGGCTCCGAGACCTCCGCGGCAATGAAGGCCTTGCGGCCCACGCGGCTCAAGGCCCGGCGGATCTCCGTCTGGAAGAGGACGATGACAATGAGGATGAAGCTCTTCACCACCAGGTCCAGGAGCCACTCCAAGGTGAAGAACCCCAGCCAGCGGGACACCACGTAGGCCAGGAATAGCACGAAGAGGCCGGCCAACACCTGGATGGCCTGGGTGCCCCGGAGCAGCAGGAACACCTGGTAGAAAATCACCGCCACCAGGATGATGTCCACTGCGTCCTGCCAACGCAACTGGGAGAGAAATTGCCACATAAGTTTAGTCATGAGTCCCGGGGCCCGGGTCCCGGGTCAAATAATCCTAATATGACTCGGAACTCGGGACTCGAGACCCGGGACTCGAGGAATTAAACCTTCCCCTTTAGAATCGCCTCCATGACCGCCAGCAGTTGGCGGGTGTAGCTGACGTTGTGGGTGCGGATGATGTGGGCGCCCCGCATGGCGGCCACGGCTACTGCGCCCAGGGTGCCGATGTCCCGCACCTCCCCGTTGGGCAGGTCCAGCAAGTGACCGATGAAGGCCTTGCGGGAGGGCCCCACCATGACGGGGCAGCCCAAGTCCAGGAACGCGTCCAGGCGGTTCAGGATCTCCAGGTTGTGCTGAAAGGTCTTGCCGAAACCGATGCCTGGATCCAGGATGATCAGCTCCCGGGGGATGCCCTGGGAGACGGCGAACTCCAGGCGTTCCTGGAAAAAACTTTTGACTTCGCCGATGAGGTCGTCATATCGGGGATGCCGCTGCATGTCCCGGGGGGTGCCCTGCATGTGCATGAGCACCACGGGCACCCGGGCCCTGGCGGCCAGGGGCGCCATGTCCGGGTCGAAGCGCAGGGCGCTGATATCGTTGATGAGGCAGGCGCCCGCGTCCAAGGCGGCCCGGGCCACCGGCGCCTTGTAGGTGTCGATGGAGAGGGGCAGGGGGAGTTCCCCGGCCAGGGCCTCCATCAAGGGGATGGTGCGCCGCAGTTCTTCTTCCAGGGGGACGGGTTCGGCGTAAGGCCGGGTGGACTCGCCGCCGATGTCCAGAATATCGGCGCCGGCCGCGGCCAGGGCCCGGGCCTGGCGCAGCGCCTCCTCAAAGGCGAAGAAGCGGCCGCCGTCGGAGAAGGAGTCGGGGGTGACGTTGATGACCCCCATAATGAGGGGGCGGCGGGCCGTGAGCAGGGACGCCCAGGCATGGCGGTGGGGGGCAACCTCGGAGAGGCCGGGAGCAGGCGGGCCGGTCATTTCTTAGGCCTGCTGGACGCTGAGCTTGAGGGACGGGGCCGCGTCCGGGGAGGGTTCTCCCGGTTCCTGGACCCCCAGGATGTTGTCGATTTCCCGGGCGTCCAGGGTCTCCTTATCCAGGAGGGCCTGGGCCAGGGCCTGGAGCTGGTCCCGGCGGCGGGTGAGCACGCCCTTGGCCTGCTCGTAGGCGCTGACCACCAGGTTCTTGATGGCCGAGTCGATGAGGCGGGCCGTCTCTTCGCTGAAGTCCTTGGATTGGGCGAACTCCCGGCCCAGGAAGATGTGCTCTTCGCGCTTGCCGAAGGTGACGGGGCCCAGCTCTTCGCTCATGCCCCAGTTGCACACCATTTTCCGGGCCAGCTCCGTGGCCCTTTCCAAGTCATTGCCGGCGCCGGTGGTGAAGTGCTTGAAGACCAGCTCCTCCGCGGCCCGCCCTCCCAACAGCACACAGAGGGTGCCGGTGAGGTATTCCTTGGGGTAGGTGTGGCGCTCGTCCAGGGGGAGCTGCTGGGTGAGGCCCAGGGCCCGGCCCCGGGGGATGATGGTGACCTTGTGAATGGGGTCGGTGCCGGGGAGAGACCGGGCCACCAGGGTGTGGCCCGCCTCGTGAAACGCGGTGTTGGCCCGTTCCCGTTCGCTCAGGATGAGGCTCTTGCGCTCTGCGCCCATGAGGACCTTGTCTTTGGACTGTTCGAAGTCCGCCATGGTCACCAGCTCACTACCGGACCGGGCCGCGAAGAGCGCGGCTTCGTTCACCAGGTTTTCCAGGTCCGCGCCGGAAAATCCCGGGGTGCTGCGGGCCAGGACCGAGAGGTCCACGGTGTCCGCCAGGGGGGTGCGGCGGGTGTGCACCTTGAGGATGGCCTCCCGGCCCTTGAGGTCCGGGATGGGCACCACCACCTGGCGGTCGAAGCGCCCGGGGCGCAGCAGGGCCGGGTCCAGAACGTCGGGGCGGTTGGTGGCGGCGATGAGGATGACGCCTTCGTTGGCCTCGAAGCCGTCCATCTCCACCAGGAGCTGGTTCAGGGTCTGCTCCCGCTCGTCGTGGCCGCCGCCCAGGCCGGCGCCGCGGTGGCGGCCCACCGCGTCGATTTCGTCAATGAAGATGATGCAGGGGGCGCTCTTTTTGCCCTGGATGAAGAGGTCCCGCACCCGGGCCGCGCCCACGCCCACGAACATCTCCACGAAGTCGGAGCCGCTGATGCTGAAGAAGGGCACGCCCGCCTCCCCGGCGATGGCCCGGGCCAGCAGGGTCTTGCCGGTGCCGGGCGCGCCTACCAGGAGCACGCCCTTGGGGATGCGGCCCCCCAGACGGGTGAACTTCTTGGGGTCTTTTAAAAACTCAATGATTTCGGCCACTTCTTCCTTGGCTTCTTCAATGCCGGCCACGTCGCTGAAGGTCACCTTGACGGTGTTTTCCGTCAAGAGGCGGGCCCGGCTCTTGCCGAAGGACATGGCCTTGCCGCCCCCGGCCTGCATCTGGCGCATGAAAAAGATCCAGATGCCCACCAGCACCAGCATAGGCAGCCAGGAGACCAGAAAGGTGGTGTACCAGGGGGAGTCATCCTTGGGCTTGGCGGTGATCTCCACCTTTTTGGACTGGAGCAGCTTCACCAGGTCCGGGTCGGCGGGGGCGTAGCTCTTGAAGGGCTTGTTGTCCGTGAAGACGCCGCTGATTTCGTCCCCCTGGAGGGTGACCCGGGATACCTTGTCGGCCTTCACCAGCTCCAGGAACTTGCTGTAGCTGAGGGTGGTTTTGCCCCGGCTGTTGTCCACGCTGTAGAAATAGTTGAAGAGGAAGATCATGACCAGCGTGATGAGCAGCCACAAGGCGATGTTTTTATAGAAAGGGCTCAGGCGGTTATTCATGGCAACCTATGGGTGCCGGCTTTGCCGGTTAATTTCCATTATTAATTATAGATTTTTTTAGGAAAAATGCAAGGTTTCTTCCCCCGACGAGGGGGCGCGGGCCCAGGGGTGGGCGGGTCCTGTCTGCCATCTAAGCCGGGGAATGCTCAAGACAGGGCGGACAACAGGTTAATTAGGCTTTCCCGGGGGATGCGCCAGGGGCCGGGGCCCAGCTTCACCCCGGGCAGGCGGCCGTCTTTGATCATGCGGTAGATGGTGCGGCGGGACAGGGCCAGGAACTCGGCCACCTCGTCGGGCCGGAAAAAGCGTTTGTTCAGCAGGGACAGCATCTTCCTTCTCCTCCTTCCCAAGTTTTCGCCGCATCTCCGGTGCAAAGTCAGGGCCAACCTGCAGGATCCGGCGGGGCCCGGGGTTTCGGGGAAAGGCCCCACGATGTTGGCGGGGCATGCGGGTTCAGGCCCTAGGGTTTGGGACCGGCTCTAGGGCTTTGCTCCAGGAGGGGCACCGGCTGGAAAGCCTGTGCCACCAGAATGATGCCCACCTGGCTGCGCCCCGGCGGCAGTATGGCTGGCCCCCAGGGGTTCCTGGGACAGCCGGGGACAGGTGTGCCGACAATTGCCATAAATCTTGAAGCACCCGGGAAATAAAGGCGGCGGCGGGCGCGGCGGCCAGCCAGTGCCCAAGGCGGGCGCGGAGGCCCGCCCTACCAGTAAAGGAGGGGAGATGACCCAGAGAGACAGGTTGCTTAAACCCCGGGAGGTGGCCCGGCTGCTGGCCGTGTCCCGCTCCACCGTGTACCGCTGGTTCTGGGAAGGCAGGCTCAAGGGGCTAAAAATGGGCGGCGGCACGGTGCGCATCCTGGAGAGCGCGGTGCAGGAAAAGCTGGCCTTGGTGGATTAGCGGGACACCCGTCCCAGGCGTGCTGGAGGATTCCCGGCTTTTGTCGTATATCCAGGCCACCATGACGGCCACCAGGAAGAAGACGCGGCCCGGCAAGCGCGAGCTCTACTTTGAAGAAGCCCAATCCCTCTTCCTGGCCGGCAAGGCCCTGGAGGAGATCGCCGACTACTTCCCGGTGGCCCTGAAGACCCTGACGGCCTGGCAGGAAGAGGGTCAGTGGGAGGAGAAGCGGCGCCAGGTGCCGGTCTCCCCCCGGTGGCTGGGGGAGGCCCTGAAGGGGTTGCTCCGGGAGAAGGCGGGGAAGCTCCTGGTCAAAGGGGACCTGAAGCCCCAGGAGCTGGAGGAAATCACCCGGATCATCACCGTAATGGACCGGCTGTGCAGCCAGGGCTGGGACCTCAAGGCCGCGGCCCTGGAGGTGATGGACCGCTTCGGCGAGTTCCTCAGGGGCTGGGTCACGGACCCGGAGGAGCTGAAGCGCATCTCCCAGCGCATGCAGGAGTTCTTCCGGCGCCTGGAGGACGAAGGGGAGCCGGGGAGATAGGCGGGGATTAATGACCCTGAAAAAGAAGCTCACCAAGGCGGAGTTCCGGCAGCGGGCCGATGACATCCTGCTCAAGCTGTCCCTAGAGGTGGCGCCTTTCTGGGAGGACACGGAGGCCCAGCGGGAAAAGCGGCTGGCCCGGGCCCAGGCGGACCCCCTCTATTTCTGCCGCACTTACTTGCCCCACTACTTCACCCACGCGCCCGCGCCTTTTCATTATGAGCTGCTGGCCCTCCTGGAGAAAAAGGCAGTTCAAAGTTCAAAGTTCAAAATTCAAAGTTCGGACCTTGAACCGGGAACCTTGAACTCGGAACTCGAGGTCGCGGTGCCCGCGGTGGTGGCCGCGCCCCGGGAGTTCGCCAAGACCACGGTGGCGGCCTTCGGCTACGTGCTGCACCAGATCTGCTTCTCCCGGCGCCGCTTCATCATCATCGGCTCCGACACCGAGGACCTGGCCTCGGACCTCACCGGTTATCTCTACCTGGAGCTCCTTTACAACGAAAGGCTTAACCAGGACTTCGGCGAGCTGGTGAAGGCAAACCGGAAGGTGGAAGACTTCGTCACCATAAACGACATCCGGGTCAAGGCCCGGGGGCGGGGCCAGCGGGTCCGGGGCCTGAAGCACAAGCAGTGGCGCCCGGACCTCATCATCCTGGACGACCTGGAAAACGACATCAACGTGCGCAACCCCGAAATCGTGCAGCAGGTCCTGGACTGGGTCAAGGCCGCGGTCTACCCGGCGCTGGACCCGGGCGGCAACCTGCTCATCATCGGCACCATCCTCAGGTGGCGGAGCGCCCTGCACCTGATGCTGACCAGCCCGGAGGAGCCCTACTGCCACTTCCAACGGCGCCTTTACCGGGCGGTCGCGGAGGACGGCAGCTCCCTGTGGGAGGCCCGGCACCCCGCGGCCAAGCTGAAGCTGCAGAAGCAGATGATGGGCTCTTTGGCCTTCAACCGGGAAAAGATGAACGAGCCGGCCCCGGAGGGCGGCCTCTTCCGGGAGGAATGGGTCCACTACTACCATCCCGACAGCCTCAAGGACCGGGCCCTCACCGTGGTGGGCTATTTTGACCCCTCCCTGGAGACCGGCGCGGCCAGCGACTACAAGGCCCTGGTGACGGTGGGACTGGACCGCAGCGAGATGGTCTTCTACGTCATGGACGCCTTCATCCAGAAGACTCCCCTGGAGCAGACGCTCAGGGCCGTCTGCAACCGCCACCGGGAATACGGCTACCATCTCCTGGGAGTGGAGGACAACCTGTTCCAGCGCCTGCTGCTCAAGGAATTTGACCGCCTGGGAGCGGAGTTGGGGCTGGTCTTGCCCTTGAGAGGCGTGACCCAGCGGGTGGCCAAGGAGACCCGGGTGGCGGCCCTCTCGCCGTTGCTGGAGCGGGGCAAGATTCGCTTCATCCGGGGGCACTCGGACCAGGAGCTCCTCATCGAGCAACTGCTCTACTTCCCGTCCCGCACCCTGCATGACGACGGCCCCGACGCCCTGGCGGGGGCGGTGCAACTGGCCGAAGAGCTGCCGGCCGGGGCCGCGGTCCCCTACCTGTCGGTTAAGCCCCGGCTCTTCACAGGGCGGGGGGCGTTTTGAAAGTGAGCAGTGAGCCGCGAGCAGTGAGCAGTAAAACCTAACTGCTAACTGCTAACTGCTGACTGCTAACTGCTGACTGTTTAGGAGCAACGATGGGACTTAAAGACTTTTTCGGCAGGCGTTTCAAAGAGACGGCCCGGCCCGAGACCCGAGAACTGGCCGCGGTGAGCGTCACCGACCGCTGGAGTAGCTATCCCAGCGTGGGGCTCACCCCCTCCCGTCTGGCGGAGATCTTCCGGCAGGCGGACGGCGGCGACGTTTACTGCCAGATGGAGCTCTTCGAGGAGATGGAGGAAAAGGACGCCCACCTGGCGGCCATCCTCCAGACCCGGAAGCTGGCGGTCCTGGGCAAAGACTATGAGGTGCTGCCCTACTCCAAAAGCCCGGAGGACCTGGAGATCTGCCAGGCCTTGGGGGAGATGGTTTATGGATTGCCCCGCCTGGAGGAAGCCTTGCTGGACCTGTTGGACGCGGTGGGCAAGGGCTTTGCCATCATGGAGGCCATGTGGGAGGTGACGGAGGACCAGGCCCTGGTGACGGAGCTGCGCTGGCTCCCCCAGAAGAAGGTGGTCTTCGGGGAGGACATGAAGCCCCGGCTGCTCACCGCCGAAGCCAACTGGCAGGGGGTGGAGCCCCCGCCCTGGAAGGTCCTCTACCACCGCTACAAGGCCCGGAGCGGCTACCCCACCCGGGCCGGGGTGCTCCGGGTGGTGGGCTGGATGTATCTCCTCAAGAACTATGCCCTGAAGGACTGGGCCGCGTTCAACGAAGTCTTCGGCATGCCCCTACGCCTGGGGAAATATGACCCCTCGGCCACGGCCGCGGACCGGGAGGCCCTGGTGACGGCCATCCGCAACCTGGGCGCCGACGCCGCGGGGGTCATCAGCAAGACCACGGAGATCGAGTTCGTGGAGGCCGCCCGCCAAAGTGGCGGGGCCAACCCCTACCAGCGGCTGGCGGAGTTCTGCAACCGGGAGATGTCCAAGGCGGTGCTGGGGCAGACCCTGACCACGGACACCGCGGGGGCCACGGGGACCTACGCCGCGGCCCGGGTGCAGGAGGAGGTGCGCCGGGACCTGGTGGACGCGGACGCCCAGGCCCTGGCCGCCACCCTCCGGGACCAGCTACTGCGGCCCCTGGTGGGCTTCAATTTCGGCTGGGACAAGCCGGTGCCCTGGTTCCGCTTCCGCTTTGAAGAAGGGGAGGACCTGAAGATCTTGAGCGAGGTCTACCGCAACCTGGCGGCCCTGGGTTTCCCCCTGAGCTGGGAGCACGTCTCCGAGCGCTTCGGCATCCCCCTGCCGGAAAAAGGTGCCGGCTCAGCAGGGGAAGAGTGAGCCTGGCGGCGCCCTTAAAACAAAACCTGAAGAGAAAGGAGAAATATATGGGAAGGGGTAAGGGGGTCTTGCTGCTGGCCCTGGCCTGCCTGGCCGCGGGCTGCTGCAGCAACCCCGGAATTTTCGGCAAGGTGGACGCGGGCCTGAAGACGGTGCAGGCGATTTATGACCCGCTGTTGGGGAAATACCTGGAAGAGCCCACCAACGACAAGGTGGCCCTGGCCCTGGTCTCCGCGGACAGCGCGCTGACGATTTTCGACCAGATCCAGAAGCAGTGGTGCCCCGACCCCAAGACCGTGGCGCAACTGGAAAACCAGGCCCAGGCGAGCCAGAAGCTGGCCCAGGAAGCGGGAGTGGCCGGCAGCCAGGCTCCGCAAAGCAAGTAATCATGGCTACTGCAGAAAGGGACGGGGCCAGTCTGCCCCAATGGATCTTGCTCCTGCCCCGAGGCCGGGTGGACCTGGTGGACAGCCGGGAGCCCCTGGAGGTGGACGAGGAGTCGCTGCAGGCGCTGGTCAAGGACTTTCGCTCCCGGGGGGTGGACCTGGTGATTGACTACGAGCATCAGACGCTGCTGGGGGAGCGGGCGCCCGCGGCAGGCTGGATCAAAGACCTGGAGGCCAGGGGCGACGGGCTCTGGGCCCGGGTGGAGTGGACCCCCCAGGCGCAGGAGTACCTCCAGGCCCGGGAATACCGCTATTTTTCGCCGGTGCTGCGCCTGGACCCGCAAAGCCGCCGGCCCCGAGTGTTGATGCACGTGGGGCTGACCAACGTGCCGGCCATCAAGGGCCTCACGCCCCTGGTGGCGAAAATGGGGGCGCAATACCGCGCCTCCCGGAAGGAGGAGACCGGGAAGATGAGGGAAAAGCTGAAGCACGCTTTGGGGCTAAGCCCGGAGGCGGAGGAGGAGGCCGTGTGGCCCCGGGTGCTGGAGGTCTTCCAGGACCTGGCCCTGGTCCTGAAGCTGCCTCCGGAGGCGTCGGCGTCCCAGGTAAAGGGGGCGGTTACCGCCCTGAAGGCCGGGGCAGGGCGGCTCACGGAAGTAGAGCAGGAAGTCATGGAGCTCAAGGCCCGCCTGGCGGAGGCCGCCGCGGCCCAGGCGGTCAGCGCGGCCATGCAGGCCGGCAAGGTCAGCCCGGCGCAGAAAGGCTGGGCCCTGGAGTATTTCCGCCAGGACCCGGAAGGCTTCAAGACCTATGTGGCCCGGGCTCCCAAGCTGGTGCCCACAGGGGAGGAGCTGCCCCGGCTTAAGCCGGACCGGGACGGGGACGGCTTGCTCCTGCCCGAGGAAGTGGCCCTGTGCCGCTCCTTGAACGTGCCCCCGGAAGAGTATCTCAAGGCCAAGGCCCGGGGCGCCTCAGGACCAACTAACATTGGAGGTGAAGAAAGATGGCAGGATTAACCCAGGACCGGCCCACGCCCTACCGGGAAGGAGTGGAGGTGGAATTCCCGGTAGCCGCGGGCGCCAAGATTTATGCGGGCTCGCTGGTTTGCGTCAACGCCCAGGGCTTTGCCGCGCCGGCCGCGGACGGAAGCGGCCTGACCTGCGTGGGGGTGGCCATGGAACAGGTGGACAACTCCGGCGGGGCCGACGGGGCCAAGATGGTGCGCCTGCGGCGCACCGGGGCCTTCGAGTTTGACGCCGGCTCCATCACCCAGGCCATGGTGGGCGCCGCCATGTACGCCATGGACGACCACACCTTTGACGACACCGCCGGAGTCACCAACCACGTGCGGGTGGGCGTGCTGGTCAAGTTCGAGTCCGCCACCCGGGGGTGGGTGGACATCGCCAGGTAAAGGGAGGAGCCGGGCATGATTATCAATGCGGAAGGGTTAGCCAGACTGTACACGGGCTTCAGCGCGGTCTTCAACGCCGCGTTCCAGGAGACCCAGACCTGGTACGAGCGGGTGGCCATGACGGTGCCGGCCAACACCCGCATCATGGACTACAAGTTTCTCCTGGACTTCCCCATGGTCCGGGAGTGGATCGGCGACCGGCAGATCAGCTCTCTTGAGCCCCAGGCCTACCAGGTGGAGACCAAGGACTGGGAAGCCACCATTGAGGTGGACCGCAACGACATCGAAGACGACCAGCTGGGGTTTTACAACCCCATCATCGCGGCCCTGGCCCAGGAGGCCCGAAAACACCCGGAGAAGCTGCTGGCGGACCTGATGGTGGGCGGCTTCGCGACGGCGTGCTACGACGGGCAATACTTCTTTGACACCGACCACCCGGTGGGGGCGGACACGGCCAGCAACTTCGGGGGCGGCACGGGCACCGCCTGGTTTCTCTTTGACACCGGGCGGGCCATCAAACCTTTCATCTTCCAGTCCCGGCGGGGGGTGCAGCTGGTGCGTATGGACCGGGCCGACGACGAACATGCCTTCATGCGCAAGAAGTTCCGCTACGGCGTGGACTACCGGGGGGCCGGGGCTTATGGACTGTGGCAGTTGGGCTATGCCAGCAAGGAACCCCTGAGCCCCACCACTTACGCGGCAGCCCGCACGGCCATGATGTCGCTGCGGAATGCGGAAGGCCGCCCCCTGGGCATCAAGCCCAGCCTCATGGTGGTGCCGCCGTCCCTGGAGGCCCAGGCCCGGGAGATCCTCCAGGCCCAGTTCATCATCGGCGACCCGGCCAGCGGCGGCAGCAAGACCAACATCTGGCAGGGCACCGCGGACCTGCTGGTGGTGCCGGAATTGGCGTAGTCACGAGTCTCGGGTCCCGGGTCAAAAGGATGGGCAGCCGAGGGCGGCTACCCTACATGACCAGGGACCCTGGGCGCGAAGATTCGCCATGGGAGAGCGAAGATGGGATGGTTCGGCGGATTCACCCTGGAGACTTACAACCGCATCCCCGGGGATTACGAGACGGTGACGGTGGGGGCCCAGGTGGCCAGGCTCTCGGCCGCGAAGATCAAGCCCACGAGCGGCCTCTACGCCAGCCTCTCCGCCCGGGCGGCCCTCATCTCCCTGGAGGACGGGGACGTGCGGTTCCGTCTGGACGGGGGGGCGCCCACCGCGGCCAGCGGCCACTACTTCACCAGCGGCGACACCCTGGTGCTGTCGGGCACCCAGGCCCTGAAGCAATTTCAGGCCATCCGGGCGGGGGACGTTAGCGCCACTCTGCGGGTGACTTATTTCTATTAGTCCATAAGGGGACAGGGCTCCTGACGGGCGGGGAGACCCCGCCCTGCGACTCGGGACCCGGGACTCGAGACTTTCACTGCGAGGCGTAAGAATGAGCGACCTTGACCGCCCCTCCTGGTGCCCTGACCGGACTTGCCTGTGCCTCACCGGCTATGACTCCAGGATGTGCGTGGGCCGGCTGCGGGAGACGCTCCCCCATGGCGACATGTTCAACACCCACAGCCTGTGCCTGGAGGAAAACCGGTTCTATCTCAATGACGCGGACGCCTATTACCTGAGGCGGTGCTTGCAGGCGGTACGGGAGGATGTCAGCCAAAACCGTCTCTGGTGCGGCGGCAAAGGAACAATTTACGACTTTGCGGCAAAAGGATGAGGTCCCTCATAGCCAGCCAGGCTGAGAGCGGGCAGGGCCCCCCCCACCAATGACGCCCGCGCCATCGGGGCAAAGAGATAGGCAGCCGAGGGCTGCTACCCTATCACCAGGATTGAGGAAAACATGGCTTACTGCGAGCTGGAAGACATCCTGAAGATGATGCCTCCGGAGGACCTGGCGGAACTGACCGCGGAAGCGGGGGAGGAGCCGGACCCGGAGGTGGTGGCCCAGGCCATCGCCCGGGCTGACTCCGAGATCGACTCTTACCTGGCGGTGCGCTACGTCCTGCCCCTGTCCTCGGTGCCGGAGCGGGTCAAAGGCCTGTCCCTGGACCTGGCCATCTACCACCTCTATTCCCGGCGCTCCGTGATGCCTGAGGTGCGCCGGGACAGGTACCGGGACGCGGTGGCCTTCCTCCAGGAGGTGGCCGCGGGGCGGGCCCGGCTGGAAGGCCCCGAGGGGGAGCCGGCACCGGCGCTGCAGGAGGTGGCGGAGGTGAAGAGCGCGACCCGCACCTTCAGCCGCGGCAGCCAGGAAGACTGGTAAAGGGACGTCAGGGGTGGATGCCTTAACAGCCCTGGAGGACGCGGTGCTGGCCGCCCTGGCCGCGCAGTTGGGCGGCCGTGCCCAGACCCTGAAAACTTATCAGGGAAACTGGCTGGCGGGCCTCAAGAGGGAGAGCTGGCGGCTGCCGGCAGTGCTGCTGCTGTTCCAGGAAAGCCGCGCGGAGCAGGTGGCGCCCCGGTCTTACGACCTGATCCTGGACTTTACCGTGCTGGTGGTGGTGCGGCAACTGCGGGGGCAGGCCCCCGGGCCCGGGGAGGGGCAAAGTGCTTACGAACTGCTAGCGTCGGTGCGCCAGGCCCTGTGGCACCAGGACCTGGGGCTGAACATCCTGCCCCTGGCCCTGGTGAAGGAGGAGCCGCTTCTGAATACCCGGGAGTTCGCGGTATACCGGGCGCACTACCGCACCGGGGGGGTGCAGGACTTTTAAACACTGAGGCCCCGCGGCCCGGGGCCTGCAGGAGGAGAAGAAGTTATGGCCCGGTCCATCCGGAATTTTTTAGCCACCCACAATCTCCTGGCGGTGTCGGCCCAGCGCCGGGAGACCGCCATCAACGTGGAGCAGGAGCTGGACACCACCCTGCTGGCGGACCTGACCAGCGTGCTCCAGTACCAGGCCGTGAAGTTCCTTAACCGGGAGGAGCTCACCGGCAAGGAAGAGGCGGACCGGGTCCACGACCTGGGGGGCAAGGTGGTGGGGAGCCTTTCTTTTTCCCGGGCCCAGCCCCAGCATTTCGCCTTTCTCCTGGGCTACGGCCTGGGCGGGGTGGAGACCACCCCGGTGGGGACCGGGGGCTTTCGCCACTGCCTCTTTCCCCTTTCCGGGGAGGTGGACAGCGCCCGCTCCAACCCTTCCTTCACCGCGGCCATGCGCTTCGGGCGCCAGGTGTTGACCCGGCGCTTCGCCTCCTGCTTCCTGGACCAGGTGCGGGTGGACTTCCCCAAGGACGGCTGGGCCAGGATCTACGGTACCGTGAAGGGAAGCGGCAAGGTCACAGACAACACCCTGGTGGAGGAAGTCAGCGCGGCCTATAACGCGGCCACGCTCACCCTGGCGGCCAACGCAGTGCTGGGGGAGACGACGGCAGAACGGCTGAGCAACGTTCAGGCCGTTAAGGTGCTGAACCCCGCCACCGGGGCCTGGGAGGAAGTGGGCTACCTGGCGGTGAGCGACGGGGAGCCCGCGGTGATCACCATCGTGCCTCCGGGAGGGAGCGGCGAGGCCACCACCTACCAGGTTTACTACCTGCCCCGGGACCTGGATTGGACGACTTTTGCGCCCCGGGTGGAGGAGCCGCCCCTGAAGGTGAGCCAGCTCACGGTGACCCTGGGGGGGCGCTGGGATGGCAGCACCCTGGCCGGGGGGCAGTGCCTGGCCGCGGAGCTCAGGAGCCTCACCTGGACCTTGAAAAACAACCTGACGCCGGAGTCCACCCCGGGGAGCGGCGGGGCCTATGCCAACCGCGCCTTTCGTTCCGGGCGGGAGCAGAGCCTGAAATTCGACCGGGACTTCCGGGACTTCCTGCTGGCCCAGCACCTTAAAGAAAATGACACCTTGACGATTTACTTGAAGGCGGTGGGGCCGGAATTCGAGGCTGGGGTTCCCTACCAGGTGGAGGTGCTTTTCCCCCGGGTGGCCGTGGTGAGCGCACCGGTGAAGGTGAGCCAGCGCCGCCTGGGGGAAGAGGTGGAGTTCGCGGTGCTGGAGGACGACACTTACGGCTCCGTGGTCGTCTGGGTCCAGAACCGGGTGGAGAGCTACGCGGCTTAGAGGCGGTTGCAGGTATCATAGTTCAGGAGGACTCGGGACTCGTGACTCGGGACTCGTGACTGAGCGAGGTAAGGGAGCATGGGATTCACCGATTACAACGACCTCATCAATGAAATCACCAACAACGGCAAGCTCCTGGCCTGGGACTTCTCCAAAGCCGGAGCCGCGGCCCAGGGCGCGGGCTCCTGGGAAACCCTCTGGAAGCTGGCCGGCTCCCCCGGGGCCGGCTCCGACCCGGCCGGCACTCCCGGGACCCAGTACAATTCCGCGGCCAACAACGTCGGGAGCATGGTCTTTGCCGACGTGACCCCGGATACCAAGCACCTGGTGACCTTTGGCGGGGTTTCCTCCCAGCCGGGGACCCTGCTCCTTTATGACCGGCTGGTGGGGGTAGGGGGCATTTCGTTAGCCAGCACCGGCAACAAGACCCTGAACAGCGCGACCCTGCCCCGCTATGCCGGCGGCATTGGCGTGATACCGGTCCTGGAGGTCACCACGGCCACCACCAACACGGCGCCGGTGGTCTCCCTCAACTCCTATACCAACGAGCAGGACCAAACCGGCCGGGCCGGGGGCACCTTCACCTTCCCGGCGGCGGCGACGGTGCTCCACTACCTCTGTTTTCTGCCCCTGCAGGGGTCCGACAAAGGGGTGAAGGCCGCGGCTACCCTGAACGTTGCCACCGCCGCCAACGCCGGCGTGGCGAACTTCGTGCTCATCAAGCCCATGGCCTACCTGCCCTTGATGGCCAACACCTGGAATGAGCGGGACCTGGTGCTGCAACTGGCGGGGCTGCCCCGGGCTTATGACGGGGCCTGCCTCTGCCTGGCCTTCCTGGCCAACGGCACCGCGGCCCCCAATATCTGGGGCAATATCAGGATCGCTTACGGGTAAAAGATGTCCGGCAGCACGCAATGGCTCACCCGGGGGACGTGGGCGGCCTCTAGCGACACCGCCTGGTGCCGCAAGTTCCTCCCCTGCCAGCCAGAAGGATTCTTCCGTAAGGCCGAGGAGGCCCCGTTTCCCTTTTGGGTCCCCACCGGGATCGGGGCGGCCCTTGCTCCTTCCCCGGGTGCCGACGCTTCCGGCCAGCACGGAGAAACGGGCACTGCCGCCGGCACCGCCCCAACTCCTGCCGCTTCCGCCTTGGGAAAGCATGGGGTGGTGGGAAGCGCCGGGGCCGGTATCACGGCTCCGGCTGCCGATGCCGACGGCGCGCATGGAGTCAAGGGGGAGGCCAGCGCCGACGCGCCACCGGCTGCGGCCTACGCCCAGGGGGTGCATGGAACCACGGGAACCGCGTCCGGCACCTCGTCTGTCCATCCGAGCCAGGCCACCGCTGCCCATGGGGTCGGCGGGCAGGCTGCGGCCGTCGGCGCGGCTCCCGTCGCGTCCGGCACCGGTCTTTTCACCCTGCCGATTTCTGGAGTACACGGCCGGGGGGAGGCAGGGGTCCCGGTCATGGCCACGGCCGGCTATGGCCTCACCGGCACAAACCAGCCCAGCCTCAGAAGGTTGAGGGTAGCCAAAGAATCCCGAGTGCTGCGGCTGCCGGCGGAAAGCCGGATCCTGTCGATGCCAGGCAAATGCCGACCTCTTAAGGTTCCCGGGCAAGTCCGGACCTTAAAGGTGGAAGCAGAGGAGCGAATCCTGCGAAGGGTGGCATGATGACGCAGACTTTCGGCTTGAGAACCGACGGCTACTGGGCCCCGGACAAGGATCCGGACGCGGTCCTGGACTACACCATCGACTGGGGGGAATGGCTGCAAGAGGATACCATTGCCACCAGCGACTGGACGGTCTCTGAAGGCATCAGCAGCGGGGCTGCGAGCAAGACGGAGACCACCGTGACCATCTGGCTCTCCGGGGGCGAGGCCGGCAAGACTTACACCATCCACAACCGCATTACCACTGCCGCGGGCCGGGTCAATGACCAGACTTTCAGCATCGCCTGCGTAGAAAAGTGAGCCGGCACGCAGGCCGGCGCTACAGGAGGCAAGGAAAATGGCAAACATGAGGTTGGCCACGGCCACCAGGAACGCGCTGGCGCAGCGGTTTCAGGTCCTGCTGGACGCAGGGGCGGGGAACGGCACCATCAAGTTTTACACCGGCACCCAGCCCGCGTCCGCGGACGACCCGCCCACGGGCGCCACGCTGCTGGGCACCCTGACTTACGCCAAGCCCTCAGCGCCTGCGGCCTCAGGCGGGGTGTTGACCTTCAACCCCATCACCCAGGACGACGCCGCGGACGCCACGGGCACCGCGGCCTGGGCCCGGGTGGCCGACTCCGCGGACAACACCGTCTTTGACTGCGACGTCACGGCCACCGGCGGCGGAGGCACCATCCAGTTGAACACGGTGAATATCGTGGCCGGCGGCCCCATCAGCATCACCAGCTTCACCATTACGGTGCCCGCGGGCTAAGGGGATCCCGGCCATGGCCCGCATCTTGGGAGAGGAGCGCCACACCCTGGCCCTGAAGGATCCCATCTCCGGGTCGGTGGTTACTTTTTACTTTCGCCGGCCCACTTCCGAGGAGCGGGTGGCCTACCAGATGTCGGCCTTCCGCCTGGAAGGCGGGGAGCGCCGCTTCTGCCTGGGAGAGACCAGGGTCCGGTTCGGCCTGGAGATCCTGGAGGGCTTCGGAGCCGGCGACTTTCAGGTGCTGGAGGAGGGGGTGCCGGTACCCCTGGACCCGGAGCGCCACCCGGACTGGAAGGAAAGGCTGGCGGCCCACGCCCCGGACCTGGTGTCCTGCCTGGCCCAGCAGGTCTTTGAGGGACTCAGGCCCGCGGCTCGGGAGGACCGGGAGTGGGGCTGAAGGGTGCGGGCCCGCCGCCGGAAGACTGGCCCCTGCTGCAGGAACTCCAGTTCCTGGCCGCGGGCCGGGTCTGCGGCCCCGAGCAGCGCCGCAGCTGCCGGGCCGAGTCCGGGGCCTTTGCGGCCTGGGCCTGCGGGGCCTGCACCGAGTTTGTCCGGCCGGAGGCCATCTCCCCCTGGACCTGGCACCTGGTCTTCCTGTACCGGCTGAGCCGGGCGGGTTATCCCTTTAAGGCCAACGACCTGTCCCTGGAGACCTGGCTGCTTTTGAGCATGGTAAGCCGGGTGTTAGAGGGTGCCCAGCGAGGGTAGGATGCCCCAGGACTATAAGCGCGACTTGGAAGACTTCCGGGCCCTGCAGGAAGACATGCTGAGCCTCACCCAGGAATACGGCCGGGCCCGGCTGGCCGCCTGGGCCGAAGAGGTACGTTCCATGAGCAATTACTGGACGGCCTTTTCCCGGGAGTGGCAGGGGTCCCTGGAGGAAATGGCGGCCCTGGCCGCGGTGAAATTCCAGGAAATCAGCGCCCGGGGCGAGGCCGCGGGCAGCCTGGTGAGCCAGTCCTGGCAGCGGACCCTGCTGGACCTCACCGGCGCGGTGGACGACTGGAGCCAGCACCTCCTGGAAGTGCTGGCCCGGGTGGCCGCGGCCTGGGGGGAGGCCCTGGGTGGCGGCGGGGGCGGCGATTGGACCTCCTGGCTGGGCGGCTTCCTGGGAGGCTGGTTCCACCAAGGCGGTATCGTGGCCGCGCACCAGGGGCTGGCGCTCAGCGGTGACGAGCAGTTGGTGCTGGCCCAGGCCGGGGAGGGCATCCTGCCCCGGGAGAGCATGACCCGCCTGGGGGAGCGAAACTTCGAGGCCCTGCGCACCGGGCAGTTTGAGGTGGCCCCCGCCGCGGCCCCGGCGTCCTACGGCATCACCATCCAGGTGCAGAGCCTGGATGCCGCGGGGGTGGCGGGCCTCGACTGGGACCGGGTGGTTAAGCGCCACCTCCTGCCGGCCCTACAGCGGGAACTGAGCCGGCACTGGTAGGGAGGGTAAATGGCCAACGCCAAGCTGGAATGGACCCCCCAGGGGGGCGGCGGGCTCCAGAGCTACACCCTGCCCGTCAACTTCACCTGGGACTACCAGGAACTGCTCACCGACGAGGCCGACCGGGAGCGGGCCCTGGACGGCACCCTGCGCAGTTACGCCCGGGGCCTCAAAGCCCGCTGGGTGCTGAAATTTCTCTACATCTCCACCGCCCAGAAGGACCAGTTGACGGCCATCAAGCAGGCCCAGACGGAGATCAGCTTTTACCGGGAGGCCGGTGGCGGGAAGACCTTTAGCGGCGTCTGGACCAATGACCTGGACTTCCGGGAGGTGAGCCCCGGGCTGTGGTCCGGGAGCATGGTGTTGGAAGAAGTGTAGCCATGCGGAGCGCCGGGACGGAATACCTGCAGGAGGAGGCCTGTCCCCGGGGCGCCCGGCCCCGGGTGAAGGCGGTGCTGGGCCCCTTTGACCTGGACTACGGCCTGGCCCCCGACTCCGGGGAGTTCGTCAACACCCAGTACGGCGGCGAGCCGGGTAAGATCGTGATGGCCGCGGGTTACCAGCCCTCCGGGTCCTGGACCTCGCCGGTGATGCAGACCTTTTCCCCCTGCCTTCAGGAAGCCGCCGCCTCCTGGGAGGACCAGGCCCCTTATCTTAACCCCCGGGTCTATCTCCGGACCGCGGCCCTCCCCGGGGACGTGGCCCAGGCGGCCTACGAGCTCCTGGTGGCCGGGGAGGAAGCCTCTTTATCTCCCTATTTTCAACTGCGGGTGGAGTTCCAGGCCACGGACCGGGGCTGGGCCGTGGACCAGCCGGAGGAGGCTGACACGCTTACGGCTTACGGGGTGGACGCCCCCCCGGATAGCGGCTTCGACAGCTACGCCACGGACGGCGAGGCTGCCGGCGGCCTGGCGGACCTGCAGCTGGATGGCCGCCTCACCCTGCCGGAGGCCGACATCCTGGACCCGGGCGCGGTGCAGGTGGAGCTGGCCTGGGACTTCACCGAGCTCAAGGCCGCGGACCACCGCCTGCTCCTGGACAACCGCCAGGGGCAGTGGCTGGCCAGCGGGGCTGGCTTCTACCTTCAGGGGCTGGACTGGCAGCACAAGGAGCTCACCCTGTACCACGGCTTCGAGCTCGCCGGCGGCCGGGTGGAGTGGCAGCTCCTGTACCGGGGGGCTCTTGAGCGCCTGGGAGGCATGGCCCACGGTTGGCAGGAACGGCACCGGGCCCGCCTGGAGTCCCGGGACGGGGTGGCCGCGGGGCTCGGCCGCCGCCTGGGGGTCCCTGCCCCCCAGGGGGAGAGGCGGCCCTTCATGCGGGGCCCCTACCTGGCCCGGGGGGAACTGGCCCAGACCCTGGCCGCGGCGGTGAGCGACCCGGTGAAGAGCGGCAGCGGCACTGCCACCCTGCGTCTCCTGGGGGAGTACCGGGAAGATTACCAGAAGGACTATCTCCTGGAGGTGGAGACCGGCGGCGAGGTGGGTAGCGCCACCTTCCGGTGGTCCGGCAACGCCGGGCAGAGCTGGCAGGAGCAAGGTCTGCTCACCGCCGGGGCTGAGGCGCCGGTGGGGCTGGACTCCGGCCTGGCGGTGTACTGGGAATCGGCCTCGGGCCCGGACCTGGTGGCGGGCGACCGCTGGACCTTCACGGCCCAACCGGCCCAATATGAATACCAGATCCCGGGCGCGCCCTTTGAGGCCATCACCGCGGTGTACCTGAACGGCGCCCAGGCCGGGGCGGAAGTGAGCGCAGACGCGGCCCAGGGGTTGATCACGGTCCCGGGCCGCAGCGCCCAGGTGGAGGCCCGGGTGGTGAAGGACGCCACTACCCATCCCGTGGACATCATCACCGATATCCTCACTGAGGTGGGGTTGGATGGGGCCATTCATCAGGAGTCCTTCGACCTGGCCCGGAGCCTCACGCCGGAATACGCCGTGGGAGTGTGCTTCGAGGACGTCCCCGCGGCCCAGGCCCTGCGGGAGGTCCTGAAGCGCTGCCTGTACGACCTGTGGGTGGATTTCGGCGAGATCAAGATGCAGGCTTACTTGGGAGAAGATTAGCGTGGCGCGGATTCAGTGGACGCGGCCGTCCCAATTTAACTGGGCCTTCGACAATCTGGGGGGGGCGCCCCTGCAGGAGGCGGTGGCCGGTTCGTGGAGCAACGCCGTAGCCCGGGTGGGGGACGACGGCACGGTGGAGATTGCGACTCCCAACCCGGGAGGCGGCCAGGTTTATTACCTCAGGGGGGTGTGGCGAGCCGAGACCGCGTTTCCCTGGGCCGGGTTCTGGGCCGACCCGTTGAGCGGGGACCTGACCAACTACTACCAGGGGGGCTCCTGCACCAACCAGGGCGCGGCCACCATCATCACCCTGGGCACCCCCCTGGCCCCGGGGACCGAGGTGCAGCTTTACTACATCTACCTCACCGGGGAGAAGTCCGCCAAGTACGAGGCCCTCAACACCTACCCCTGCATCCGCCGGGCCTACCGCGGCCCCGGGGACTACACCTACGACTTCGCCGTGGACCGGCTGCTGGACCTCATGGTGGTGCTGCACTTCGCCGGCGAGGCCCGGGGCCGGAACTACGGCCCCATGCTGAAGTTCCTCTGGGAGGCCTTTCGGCCCCGGGAGGAGAGCCGCACCTCGCCGCTGGTGCACGACTCCTTCGAGCGGAGCCAGTGGGACCGGGGACCCCATCTGATGTACCGGGGGACCACCCAGGGAAACGAAGCCTTTGCCGTCTTCCAGTGCGAGCTCGACACCGAGGCCGGGGGCCGGGTGCTGCACGTTAAGCTGGCCCTGCCCGGCGCCTATGACGCCGCCTGGTTCGGCTACGGCCTGGACTGGTCCCTGGCCGAGAGCCCCTTCGCGGAGATAGACCGGGTGCAGTTTAAGCTCCGGGGCGGGGGCGCATCCTGCCGGGAGCACAACCTCACCAAAGTGGGCGCGGGGAGCGCCGCCATGATGCTCCTGGGGGACTGGACCCCCCAGGAGAAGCGCTTCTTCGTAGTGGAGGCGGAGACCACCGGGGACTTGGGTGAGGCCACGGTGCGCTGGTCCCAGGACGGCGGGGCCACCTGGGAGGCTACGGGGCTCACCACCGGCGACCGCCAGCACCCCCTGGACCTCACGGGGGGCCTGCAAATCTGTTGGGAGGGAGGGGCCAGCCCGCACCTGGCGGCGGGGGATAAGTGGACCTTCTGGGCCGGGGACCCGGCGGACCACCCCCGGCGGCTAAAGGTCAGCCTGAACGACTCCCGGGGCCAGGACTCCGACCCCTGGGGGCCGGCCCACACCTACGTGCACGCCCTGCCGGACCGCTTCGGCACCCTCACCGACTTTGAGGTCCCTTTCAGCCAGTTCTGGCGCACCGACAATATCATCGACGACGGCGACCGGGTCCGGGCCATGTGGGGGAGTTGGGTTGCCGCGCCCTCCGGTGATGCCAGCCAAATCACCGTGGCCGACGAGGAGGAGACCCTGGCCTTCGGGGGCGACACTTTCTACACCCAGCGCCGGGTCACCTGGAACCTGACGCCTTACGCCACCGCCTTCGGGGTCTGGGTGGGCCTCGATCCGGGGCGCTGCGACTCCACGGGACGCAGCCAGGTGAATTTCCTGTTTAAGCCGGTGCTCTCCCTGGCCAACACCCTCGCCGTGCGGGTCAAGGTCAAGGACGCCCGGGGCAGCTACTTTTACCGGGACCTGACGGTCCAGGTGAACTCCTGGCAGCGGGTGGCCGTGAACCTCTCGGAGATGCTCCTGGAGTCCGGGAGCCTCCCCCTGACCCATCCCCTGCAGGTGGTGGACCTGGGCCTCCCCGGGTCCCCGCCTTTGAACGGCGCGTTTTATGTGACGGACCTCAAGTTCGACGAGCATCAGGCCTTCACCGGCGCCAAACGGCTCCGCCTCCTGGAGTTCAAGACGGAGAGCCAGGGCCTGGCCGACCACGAATGGTGGCTGGACGAGGTGAGCCTGAACCTGGAGGCCCAGGACCACTACCCTTTTGCCCCCCGGCTGGCCATTTCCCTGACGCCATACGGCCAGAACGCCTGGCGGGGCCCCACCCCGGTGCACTACGCCCAGCCCCTGGCCCCCTGGCTGGCGGGGGCCCTGGACCTGGCCCAGAACTACCTCAACCTGCACCGGGACGCCCAGGACGAGTTCCAGCGGCGCTACGGGGGCCTCAAAGGCCCCATCGTGCCGGTGCACACCCGGAACGACGTGGAAAACATCGCCCTGTGCGGCGAGGAGAACTTCGGCCGCTTCTGCTGGTGGCCCAGGTACCGGGACTACGGCCTCCTGGTGGGGGCCTGGCTCTTTAACGAGAGCCTCATCGACGGCTCGGGCCGGGGCCACGACCTGTCCTTGAGCAATCCGGCCTACACCGAGGGCATCTGCCAGCCGGGGAACACCGCCCTTGTCTTCGATGGGACGGTGGTGGCCTCCTGCCCCGGGGCCGCGTTCCAGTTGGGGGCCGAGGACTTCACCCTGGAGGCGGTGGCCTCCTTCAGCCAGGTCCTGCCCGACACCGCCGATGTTCTCCTGAACCTGTACGCCCCGGGGCAGCACTCCTGGGCCCTGCACCGCCAGGGCCGGCGCCTGGCCCTGACCTACTCCACCGACGGCGCCAGCGATTACCTGCTCACCAGCCAGGACCAGGTAATCTCCGCCGCCAGCACCTTTTATCACCTGGTGGCGACCCGGGCCGGGGGCACGGTGTCCTTTTATGTCAACGGCCAGCCCGTGGGCACGGCAGACCTCGGCAGCGCCGCTTTCTATGCCAGTGTCACGGACCTGCGCCTGGGGCAGACGGGCGGCGGCGGGCCAGGACCTCTTGCCGGCGCGGTGGACTATGCCGCGGTGCATCTCCGGGCTTTCAGCGCCCAGGAGACCGCGGACCGCTGGCGCCTGATCCAGGGCGAGCTCAACGGTTCGGCTTACCCCGAAGTGGGCACAAGCCTTGGCCAGTTCTGGGCCTTCCAGCGCCTGGCCCAGTACTACTTCCTCACCAACAACCCCGCGGCCCGGGAGGTCCTGGAAAACTGGCTCACCTGGATAGACGCGGTTGCCACGCCGGACGGCCCCGGCTGGCACCTTCCGGCTCAGTTCTCTGAGTATGGCTTTACTTACGGCGGCTATGACCCCGGCGCCGCCGCGGCCGTGGCCCTGGGCTGCCTTTACCTTTACCTCCGGGGCGGCCAGGAGCTGGCGGACCGCTGGGCCCGGAGAATTCTGGACGACCTCCGGGAAAACCGCCTGGACCCGGAATTCGGGGGTTATCAGAGCGACTACCATTACGCCTGGCTGAACGGCCTGGTGCTCCAGGCCTTCGGCTTGGCGGTGAACGGCGCGGCTGGCCAGGCTTACGTCTTTGCCGCCACGGAGGCGGACCGGGCCCACTTTGAGGAGCTCACCGCCTGGCTCTTCAGCCGCGCCGGCGACGTGAAGCCCAACCTCCTCAATGCCGACCTGATTCCCTTTTCTTACAGCGAGGCCGTGGACCTCTGGGACTACGCCCCCCACTACCTGGCGCTCAGCCAGATGGGGACCCTCGAGGGCGTGGTGATGATGCTGGCCGCGGCCCTGGAATACGGCAGGGCCCAGGGGGACTGGACCTGGTTTGAGCGGCTGCTGGCCTTCGTCCTCCTGGACCAGCTGGCGGTGCTGGCGCCCTCCCAGATCCGCTCCCTGACCCTGACTTACGACCAGGCCGGGGTCAAGAACCTGGTGAGGGTGCGCTTTGCCGACTACGACCAGGACCCGGGCAAATACGCCGAGGCCCGGGACGACGCGGCCCTGGCCGTCTGGGGCGAAGAGGCCGCGGACCTGGACTGTCGCTACGGCGCCCCGGTGGTGGTGGAGAACCCGGAGACGGCCCGGCTCCTGGCCAGCCGCCTGCTGGCCCGCCTGAGCACCGCCTACGAGACCGCCACCGTGGAAACCTGGCTGGAAGGCGCGCGCCTGGAGCTTTCGGACACGGTGGCCGTGAACTCGGACTTCCACGGCCTCGTCCAGGCCGAGTTCACCCTCTTCGGCAAAGAAGTGGACCTGGGCAAACGCACCGTGCGCCTGGACCTGAAACGCCCTCTGGACCTTGCCTGGTCCTGGGCCGTGGATGCGCCGGGCACCGCGTTTGACGCTTACGGCATCGACCAGAACAGCCCCTATGACCCCGACTGGGCCTCCCGGGCCCGGGTGGGGTGAGGGAGAGGGACAGGAGGTAACTTATGGCGTTGATTCATCTGCCCCAGGCCAAGTGGGCCAGTGGCACCGGCCGCCAGGTGATCCTGAAGAGCGATTTTGACAAGATCGAGCAGGCGGTGGTGGAAAGCTTCCAGGTGGCCGCGGCGCCGCCCCTGGAATACGTGGACAGCGCCCGGGTGCGGGTGCCGGCCAGCGCGGACTGCAAGGCCCGGGTGATGATGTGCGGTTTTCTCTCGCCGCTGCATGTCGGGCAGTGGGTGGACGGGGGTCTGGCGGACGGGCGCTACCGGGAAAACGTGGCGGCCGCGACCCTGGATTTCGCCGCGGCGGGCAGCCTCTGGGGCACGGAAAAGCCGGAACAATGGTACTGCGTTTACGCCTTAGCGGGGGACAGCGACACCAGCTTTACCCTGAAAGCCCTGCCGGTGATGCGGGTCTCGTCCCAGGCCACCCAGGTCATCACCCTGCGGAATGGCGCCAATACCGGAGACATCGGCTACGGCTTCACCGCCAACGAGCTGGTGGGTGCAGAGCTCCTGGTCCTGAGCGGCGCCTCCCGGGGGCTGGCCAGGGCCGTCACCGCCAACAACGACGACAACGGCACCGGGGGGACCATCACCTATGGCGGCAGCGCCCTCACCCTGGCCCGGGGCGACTGGTTCATGGTGCTGCCCCCGACCAACTTCCGGTATCTCGGCATGGTTTTCAACGATGCCGCCGGGGACCTGGCGCCCTTCTACCAGGACGGCAGCCGCACAGTTTATCAAGTCCCCCCGGTGGCGGCCTCCGGGGCCTTGAACGGCTGGCAACTGGTGGACCTGGGACTGGTGGCGCCGCCCACGGCCCGGGAGCTTATGGGCTTGGCCGCGGCAGGGTCCGGCTATGACCTGAAGCTGGCCGTCTCCTATGACGGCGTGAACCCTGCTTTGATCCTGCACACCTCCCCGCCCGACCTGGTGTTTCAGGGGGTGCGGGGGGCCATGCCCTTCACCTGTCGGGTGCCGGAGGGCGGGCAAATTTACTTCACCAATGACAATACCCTGAACCAGACGGTCAAGATCACAGGCTGGAGGGAATGATGGCACTGGAAGGGAAGAAGACCTATCTCACCGCGCTGGTGCTGGCCCTGGCGGCCTTTGCCCGGGCCTTCGGCTGGCTGGACCAGCAGCAGTATGAACTGGTCCTGGGCCTGGCGGGCTCATTGGGGCTGGCGGCCCTGAGGGCCGGGGTGGGCAAGAGCTAAAAATGCACCTCTACCAGGACCTAAGCGAGCACGTGGGCGCCCTGGTGTCGCTCCTGGCGATCTTCGCCGGGGTAAGCGGGTTTTTGCTCTGGCGCCTGCTGGCCCGCCTGGAGAAGAAGCTGGAGGAGCTCAGCCGGCTGTGCTGCGACTGCCGGGAGGAGCTGGGGGAGCGCTTCGTCTCCCGCTTCGAGTTTGAGGTGCACCACCAGGACCTGTGGGGCGCGCTGAACCGCCACGACCACGACTTCCGGGGCCGGGTGGTGCGCTGAGCGGACAGACATGCTCTTGAAGCGGGGCGACCGGGGTCCGGGCGTGGCGCTGCTCCAGGACCGGCTCCGGGAGCTGGGCTGGCTTAATGCGGCCGAAGCCGGGTTCGGGGAGGCGACGGGCCAGGCGGTGAGGGCCTTTCAAAAGAGCCGGGGGCTCGCGGCCGACGGCGTGGTGGGGCCCCGCACCTGGGCGCGGCTCTTCCCGCCCTTGAAGCCCACCCGGGAGTACATTAACGGCGTCCTTTACGGCGGCGAGCCCGTGTTCGACCTGCTGGACGAGATCGTGGTCGCGGTGGCCGCGGGTGAATGGGGGGCGTTCGACGCCCTGCAGCTTAACGCCGACGGCGACGGCCTCTCCTTCGGCCTCCTGCAGTGGGCCCAGAACCCGGGAAGCCTGGGGACGCTGTTGGCGGCCCTCCACCAGGCCCAGGCAGACAAGTTCGCGGCAATCCTGGGGGACGGCAACCCGAAGATGGCCTTTGAGCTTCTCACTAAAACCCGGGGCCGGGGCAAGAGGCTGGCCCTGTGGCAGGGGGAGTGGCCGCTGCGCTTCTGGCGGGCGGGACGGGACCTGGAGCTGCAAAAGGTCCAGCGCGTCGAGGCCCGGCGCCGGGTGGCGGCCCTGGTGGCGCAGGGCCTCCGCCTTTACCCGGCCCGCTTCAAGGCAGGCGGCTGCATCGCGCTCCGGGGCCTGATGATGCTGGCGGACGTGGGCAACCAGGCGGGGCCCGGGGGTCTTAGGCGGGCCCTAACCTTTGCCGCCCGGCGATACCCTGGGGACGAAGCCCGGTTCATCCGGGGACTGGGGGAATACGTGGAGCGCCTGGTGGCGGCGGAATACGGCGACCCCAGCTACGGCAACACCCGGGGCCGGCACGAGGCCCTGTGCCAGAAGTATCCCCTGGAGAAGGTGGACTGGCCCAAAATGGCGGGCACCCGGTTTAGCTAAAATTTCCCCACACTCTCCTTCCTTATTCTCATTTCCCAAGTGCAAACAGTAGTGTCCGGCAAGGTTTTCCCTTGAAGGCGGGAGTAGATATCTGTTTTAAAATAAGGAGGCCCCTTGGCTAATCATCATCTTATGGAATCTTCAAGCCTTATCCCTCTCTTCCCCTGGGGGGGGAGGGCTGGGTGAGTGGGGTGGGCAGCCGTGAAACCACCCCTCACCCTGACCCTCTCCCCTCGAAGGGGAGAGGGGATTTGGTAGTACCAGCATATGAAGCGCGCTTTTATTTTATGCCGCAATCGCCTCCATTTACCTGGGACCTGACTTCCCCTTGGGTTGACTGGGGGGCCTTTTTCTGATAGGGGTGTGCCAGGCGAAACGGGGGGCGTTCATGAATCTGCTGGACCTGGGAATCGCAGTGCTGCTGGGGCTCATCACCCTCCGGGGCTACTACCGCGGCCTTTTCCAGGAACTGGCAGTGCTGGTGGGTGTGGTGGGCGGGGTGGTGGCCGCGTCCCACACTTACCTGCGCCTGGCCCAAATGCTGCAACCCTATCTCAAGGAGCCCCTGTGGGCCAAGGTGGCGGCCTTCGCCCTGATGCTGGTGGGGGTCTACTGGCTCACCCGCCTGCTGGCCCACCTGCTGCAGCGCTTGCTATACCACCTCTACCTGGACCTCCTGGACCGGCTCCTGGGCGCGTTTTTTGCCTTCATCAAAGGCGCCCTGCTCCTGGGGTTTGCCCTGCTGCTGCTGGGCCTGGTCCTGCCCCGGGACTCCCGCCTGCTCAAGGAATCCCGGGCCACCCCGTATCTCACCTCTTTCGCCCACCAGGCGCTGGAGCTGCTCCCCCCGGACCTGCAGCAGCAGTTGCAGGACCACCTGCGCCGCTGGCAGAAGCGGGAAGAAAAGCAGAAGGCCGCGGGCCTCCTGGGAGACTGGGTCTGAGACCCTGCACCACGACTTATCCTGGAGCGTGCCATGCCTGACCAACTCAAGGACCCGGGGCCGGCCCTCACCGAGCTCGCGGCCATTGTGCAGCGGCTCCGGAGCCCCGGGGGCTGTCCCTGGGACGCCAAGCAGACCCCGGAGACCCTGAAGACCTATGTCCTGGAAGAGGCCTACGAACTCATCGAGGCCCTGGACAAAGGCGACCCGGAGAAGATCCGGGAGGAGCTGGGGGACCTGCTCCTGCATCTGGTGTTTCTAAGCGACATTTACCGCGAGCGGGGCGACTTTTCTTTGGCCGAGGTGGTCTCCGGCATTGCGGCCAAGATGGTGCGGCGCCACCCCCACGTCTTTGGCGGGGAGAAAGCCGAAACCCAGGAGGAGCTCAAGCGGCTCTGGCAGGAGGCCAAGGCCCGGGAGGGGAAAGAGGAGAAGGCCCCGCTAAAGGCGGTGTCCCCGGCCCTGCCGGCCCTGGTGCAGGCCCAGCGTCTGGGGGAAGCCGCGGCCCGCCTGGGCTTCGACTGGCCCAGCATTACCGGGGCCCTGGAAAAGGTGGAGGAAGAGTGGCGGGAGTTCCGCCAGGCCCTCACCGGACCGCCCCACCCCGCTCGTGAAGAGGAGCTGGGGGACCTGCTCTTCGCCCTGGTGAACGTGGCCCGCTTCCTGAACATCGACTCGGAAGGGGCCTTAAGACGCACCGTCTACAAGTTCATCAAGCGGTTCCACGTGGTGGAGCGCACCCTGGCCAAGGCTGGCAAGACCCCGGAGAGCGCCACCCTGGAGGAAATGGACGCCATCTGGGAGGCCGCCAAAAAGCAGCGGCTTTAGTGCGCCTTGCCATGCGCGGGCCACAATGTTACAATCACAAAGTTAAAAGGTGCTCCGCCTGCCATGCCATCGAGCCGCGCCCTCAAGGTCCTCTCCCTAAGAACGGTCCTCCCGGTCATCCTGGCCAGCGCCATCATCCTCTCCCTCCTGTTCTTCTCCTACTGGCAGCGGCTCCACCGCAAGGTGGAGGGCATCCTCCGGAGCCAGTTCAACCAGCAGCAGCTGGAGCTGGCCCGGAAGATCGCCGACAACGTGGAAGCTTATTTTGATTTCCTGGAAAACGCCCTCCTGGGATATGCCGGCCTGTTCAAGACCATCTCCCCCAACGACCCGGGATTGACGCCGGCCTTGAAGGAACGCTTTGACCGGCATGAGCACTTCGGGGTTCTGGAGCTGCGCCGCTACGATGTCGCGGGCGCCCTGGTGCAGGCGTTCAGCGCCTCTCAGCCGCCGCCCCGGCCGGGTACCCAGATGCTTCCGGCCCCCTACCTGGAGTGGGCCCGGGGCCCGGCGCACCAGGGCCATCTATTTCTGAGTGAGACCTTTACCTGCCCCGACCCGCCCTGGCAGGGGCAGCGGGTGATGCGCTTTCTCACCCCCCTGTACTGGTCGGGAGGGCACTTCGCCGGCGTCCTGGAACTGCTCATCGACCCCTTTTTCATCGCCGAGATAGTAACCAAGGACGTGCGTTCCGGGAAGACGGGGTATGCCTGGATCATCGACCAGGACCTCATCATGCTGGCCCATTACGAGAAGGATTTCGTGGGCCACAACGCCATAGAAATTCGCATTGCCCGGAACCCCAAGATCGTCTTCCGGGGGCTGAGGGAGTTGCATGAGCAGCTGCTGGCGGGCAAGGAGGGTGTGACGGAGTACGACTCCGGCTGGCACCGCCAGAAGCTGGGGCAGATGCCCAAGCTGGCGGCCTATACCCCCATCCGCTTCAACAAGGGGCTGATCCGGGGCGTGACGGACCTGGAGGACCCGGCCCACAACCTCTGGGGCGTGTGCGTGGTGGCCCCCGTGGAGGAAGTCTCGGGACCGGTGGGGGAAGTGCTGTACCAGGCCCAATTCCTAGTGGGTTTCTTCTTCCTCCTGGTGGTCCTGGCCGGGGGCGGCCTCACCGCCATGGTGCTGGTCTTCAACCGCACCCTCACCCGCCAGGTGGAGTTGAAAACCAAGGAGCTGCTGGAGTCCCAGGAAAGGCTGCTCCACTCCGAGCGGTTCGCCGCGGTGGGGGAAGCCGCGGCCTACGTCAGCCACGAAATCAAAAACCCCCTCATGGTCATCGGCGGCCTGGCCCACCAGGTGGAGAAGCGCCTGGCCCAGGACCCGGAGGCCCAGGAGAAGCTGCACATCATCCAGGAAGAAGTGAAGCGCCTGGAGGGTTTCCTGTGGGAGCTCCGGGATTTTCTCCGCCCGGTGCAGCCCTGCAAGCAGGAGATGGACCTGAATCAGGTGATCCGGGAGGTGGAGACCTTGATGAAGGACACGGTCCAGGAAAAGGGCGTGGTCCTGGAAGAGAACCTCTCCACCCTGCCTTTCATCCAGGCTGACCCCAATCAAATGAGGCAGGTCCTGGTGAACCTCATCAAGAATGCCATGGAAGCTACGGAAGGCGCAGGGGAGATTTCCCTGTCCACGGAGGCCAAAGACGGCTGGGTGTGGCTCTCCGTGAAGGATACCGGCAAAGGCATGTCCGGGGAGGTCCTGGAGAAGATCTTCCACCCCTTTTTCACCACCAAGGATAAGGGCACGGGACTGGGGCTGGCGGTGATCCACAAGATCATCACCGACCATCATGGGACCATCACGGTGGAGACCGCCGCCGACCGGGGGAGCACCTTCACGGTGAAACTGCCCTGTCAAGGCTGACCAACATGGAAGCGCCCGTAACCAGCGAAACCTTTACCGAGTCCGCCAAACGCCGCCGGGAACGGATTCTCATCGCCATTACCCTGGTCCTGGTGGTGACCATCACGGTGATGGAAGTGCGCCTGGTGCGCCAGGGGGGCCAGCCGGTGACGGGCAGCATCCTGGCCTTCAGCCTCCTGAACCTGAACACCGTCCTGCTCTTGCTCCTCACCTTCCTGATTTTCCGCAACCTCACCAAACTGTTCCTGGAGAGGCGCCGCAAGGTTTTCGGCTCCCGGCTGCGCACCCGCCTGGTCCTGACTTTCGTCAGCCTGACGTTGCTGCCCACGGTCTTCCTGTTTTTTCTGGCCTGGCAGCTCATCTCCAGCCTCCTGGACTATTCCTGGGACCGCCAGGTGGAGGAGTCCCTGAACAAGACCCTGGAGCTGAGCCGCACCGCGGGCCAGGAGATGGAGGATAAGCTCCGGGCCTGTGCCGCGCTCCTCAGCCGGGAGCTGGCCCCCCAGGGGACCGGCGCCCTGGAGACGGAGCGCCTGGAGGCCTTCCTGACCCCCCGCCGGGCCGCGTTCGGCCTGGCGGCCCTGGAGGTCCTGGACCCCACGGGCAAGCGGCTGGCGGTAAGCTTCGAAGCCGGGCCCTTGCCCCGGGTGCCCCTGGCCTTTGCCGATCCCGAGCCGGTGCCGGGGAAAGAAATTATCAAGCAGAACACCTCCCAGGGGGAGGTTTTGAGCCTGGTGGCGCCCCTGAAGGACCCCTCCGGGGCCATCCGGGGCTACGTGGCCGTCCGGGAACTCCTGCCCAAAACCTATTTCCACCAGGTGGCCGAGGCCGCCCGCAACCTCCAGGACCTGCGCCAGCGGGCGCTGCTCTTCAGCCCCATCAAGGTGACCCATTACCTGACCCTGGTGATCGTGGCCCTCATCGCGGTGATGAGCGCCATCTGGCTGGGCTTTTACATGGCCCGGGAACTCACCGTGCCCATCCGCCAGCTGGCCGAGGGCACCCTGAAGGTGGCCGGGGGCGACTACGATTTTAGAATCGGCGGGGAGGGCCGGGATGAAATCGGTTTCCTGGTGCAGTCCTTCAACAAGATGACCCAGGACCTGCAGCAGAGCCAGGCCCAGTTGGCCGCGGCCTACCAGCAGCTGAGCGGCAGCCACGCCCTCATCTCCTCCCAAAAACGGGACATGGAGATCCTGCTCAAGAACGTGGCCGCGGGGGTCATCGCCATCGACCGGGAGGGCCGGGTCACCACCATCAACGATTCCGCCGCCCAGATGCTGCGGATGCGCCGGGAGGAAGTGCTGGGCCAGGACAGCCGGGTGCTGCTGCCCCCCGGGGAATACCAGCGCCTGGCGGAAGTGGTGGCCGCGGCCCGGCGCTCCCCCCGGGGCACGGTGGAAAAACCCCTGCACCTGCTCCTGGCGGACCAGACCCTCTACCTGCTGATCAAGCCCACGGTGCTCAAGGACGAAACCGGCGCCGACCTGGGGGTGGTTCTGGTCTTTGAAGACCTTACCGAGTTAGAAAGGGCCCAGCGCCAGGCGGCCTGGCGGGAAGTGGCCCGTAGAATCGCCCACGAGGTGAAGAACCCCCTGACGCCCATCAAGCTGGCGGCCCAGCGTCTGCAGCGCCGCCTCCAGGGGCGCCTGGGGGAGGACGGCCAGCTCTTTGAGGAGTGCACCAGGATCATCGTCAACCAGGTGGACGAGCTCAAGAACCTGGTGAATGAGTTTTCCCGCTTCGCCAGGCTCCCCCACCTGAATCTGGCACCCCAGGACCTGAACCTGCTGGTGCAGGAGACCCTGCTCCTCTACCAGGAGGTTACCCCCCGCGTCAGCCTGGATTTCAACCCGGACCCGGACCTGCCGCCTCTCTTGGTGGACCGGGAGCAGATGAAGCGCGTGCTTTTGAACCTGGTGGACAACGCCCTGGCCTCCATCCCCAACCAGGGGACCATCACCATTTCCTTGCTGGGCGACCCAGAGGAAGGCAAAGTGGAACTCACCGTGGCCGACACCGGCAGCGGCATTGCCGAGCGGGACAAGGCCCGCATCTTCGAGCCTTACTTTTCCACCAAGCGGGGCGGCACCGGGTTGGGACTAGCCATCGTCCACTCCATAGTGGCCGAGCACCAGGGGCACATCCGGGTGGAAGACAACGCCCCCCAGGGGGCCAAATTCATCATTGACCTCCCCATGCATCGGGCCCAATATGCCGGGAACTATTCTGGTAGTTGACGACGAACCCCCGATCCTCCAGGTGATCTCGGGCATCCTCCTGGACGAGGGGTTCGAGGTGCTCACCGCCCTGGACGGGGAGACGGCCCTGAAGGTGGTGGCCGCGGAGGCCCCGGACCTGGCCCTCCTGGACATCGCCCTGCCCGGCATGGACGGCCTGGAACTCCTGGAGGAGCTGAAGCGCAGCCACCCGGCCCTGCCGGTGGTCATGATCTCCGCCTACGGCTCGGTGGAAAACGCGGTCAGGGCCACCCGCCTGGGGGCCTACGACTTCATCGAGAAGCCGCCCCACGCGGACAAGATTTTGCTGACGGTGCGCAACGCCCTGGAGATGGCCCGCCTCTCCGAGGAGAACCGCAGGCTGCGCCAGCAGACCGCGCCGGTACGGGAGATCGTCGGCGAGAGCGAGCCCATGCGGCGGCTGCGGGAACAACTCCGCGTCGTGGCGCCCACCAACGCGCCGGTGCTCATTACCGGGGAAAACGGCACGGGCAAGGAATTGGTGGCCCGGGCCCTGCATTTTTACAGCCGCCGCAGCCACCAGCCCTTCGTGGAGGTGAACTGCGCCGCCATCCCCGAGGACTTGATCGAGAGCGAGCTCTTTGGCCACGAAAAGGGGGCCTTCACCGGAGCCGCGGCCCGGCGCCGGGGCAAATTCGACCTGGCCCACCAGGGTACCCTGTTCCTGGACGAAATCGGCGACATGAGCCTCAAGGTCCAGGCCAAGATCCTGCGCATCCTGGAGGAGCAGCGCTTCGAGCGGGTGGGGGGCAGCCGCCCCATCCAGGTGGACGTGCGGGTGGTGGCGGCCACCAACAAGAACCTGCCCCAGGAGATCGAGCGGGGAGCCTTCCGGGAAGACCTCTACCACCGCATCAACGTCATTCCCCTCAACGTGCCGCCGCTCAGGGAGCGGGGAGAAGATGTGCCGGTCCTAGCCGCCCACTTCTTACAGGAACTGGACACCAATGGCGGCGCCAAGAGCTTTACCCCCCGGGCTCTCGAGGCCCTGAGCCGGCAGCCCTGGCCGGGCAACGTCCGGGAGCTGAAGAACCTGGTATGGCGCCTGGCCATCCTGGCCTCGGGCCCCGTCATCGACCTGGAGGACCTGGACCTGACCCCCACGGCCCGGAAAGGGGAGCCCGGCGACCCCGCCGGCCTGCTGCTGCTCTCCGACTTCAAAGAGGCCCGGGCCGCGTTCGAGAAGGAGTTCCTGCGCCGCAAGCTGGCGGAATGCCAGGGCAGCGTCAGCCTCCTGGCGGAGAAGACCGGCCTGGAGCGCTCCCACCTCTACCGCAAACTGCGCACTTATGGCCTGGAGCCGGGCCAAGGCGGTGATTGAGGGTCTGTGAATAGCTTAATTCCCGAAGGCCGTTAGCCCCTTCAACCAAGGGGCAATTAATGTGGCATAGGCGCCCCCGCCTGTGCAGTGCGCACCCTGCCTCTTTATTGCCACCCTGAACGTCTCCACAAGGGCTTAAGTTTTTTAAAATGCAAGATCCCCTTCCCTGCGTTCAGAATGACAACTCATAACAAATTGCCATCAAAGGGCAACAGTTGTAGGGGCGTGATTCATCACGCCCGCCTTAGGGCGCAATTAATTGCGCCCCTACGAAACCCCTAATTGAATGCACCTTGATATCAACAGCCGGGGTAAAAAATCGGGTTAAGGTGTGGCCCTTAGCCTGCCTAAACCCGATTCGCTTAAAGGGGGCTGAGAGGGGAGTTGTAGGGAAGCGCGGGGGAAGGCCGGCAGGGACGCCGGCGCTACCGGCCCTCCCTAAGTCTTTTTACCCTAAATGGGCACTTCCGCCAGGGTTTGGAAGTAGATGCGGCGGATGCGTTTCAGGCGTTTCCGGAAGCACAGGCCCAGTTCCATGCAGGCGTTGTAAAAGGACTCCCGGGAGAATTCCAGGGCCAGGAAGCGGGCCATGGCCTCCCGGGCGAGGTCCTGGCGCAGGTCCAGGGCCTTCTGCCGGGCCTCTTCCAGCCCCAGCCACAGGGGCAGGAGCACCAGGTCCGCCTTGTCCTGGAGGCGCTTGACTTCGTCTTTCACCGCCTGCAGGGCGTTTTCGGTCTTTTCGGCGATGGCCTCTTGCACCACCTCCACTCCCAGGCGCTCCAGGAACTTCAGCAGGAACTCCCGGGGGGCGGACTCCCAGCTGGAGAGGTTCCAGATGTCCGCGGGGATGCCCACCCGCTGGATGCGTTTTTCTCCCAACCACTGCTTCAGCTGCCCGACCCGGGAGGTGAGCCGTCCCTTGAGCTGCTGCAGGTAGTTGCTCTTGTCCCAGCGGGACTGCCACATGAGAAAGCGGGCGTAGGCCTTGAGCTGGGCGTAAAACCAGTCCCGGGCGATGAGGCGCTTGATTACCGAGGTCCAGGAATAAAATTTCTTCATGGCCCGGATGGTTTCGTGCTGCAGTTCGTAAGGGGTGAACTGCCGGGGCTGGAAGACGATGTGGTGGCCGTCGTAGTGGCTCCAGTCACGGCAGATGATGCGGTTCTGGGCCTCCAGGTCCTGGTACACAGGAGTGCCCGGCACCGGGGTGAGGATCAGGTACTGCAAAGAGTCCAGGTCCAGTTGCCGGGAAAAGGTCACGGTATCCCGAATTATCTGGTAGTGGTCCTCTTCCGCGCCGAAGACGAACATGCCGTGCACATTAATGCCGTGGTGGTGGAAGTTGATGATGCAGTCCCGGATGCCCTCCACCGTCTGGGACTTGTTGTAGGCCTTGAGGGTCTCGGGGTTGATGGATTCCAGGCCCACGAAGACCGTGTAACAGCCGCTCCGGGCCATGAGTTTCAGGAGCTCCGGGTCCTTGGCGGCCTCCACCCGCACCTGGGCGCTCCACTCGATCTTCAGGTTTTCCAAGAGCATGCGCTCGCACAACTCCTTGATGCGCTCCCGGTTGGCGGTGAAGTTATCGTCGCAGAAAAAGAGATGGCCGTCGGGGATGCTGTTCTGGCGGATCTCCTCCATGACCCGGTCCACGGAGTTGTAGCGGTATTTGCGGCCAAATAGAAGGATCACCGAACAGAAGCGGCAGTTGAAAGGGCAGCCCCGGGAAGTGGCGATGGACACGAAGCGCCTTTTTTTCGCCCGCCAGTCGTGGATCAGGTTGTAGTCCGGGATGGGCAGGGCATCCAGGTCTTCCACAAAGGGGCGCCAGGGGTTCTGGCGCACCTCTTCACCTTCCCGGCAACAGAGGTTCTGGATGCCGCCCGGGTCGGCCCCGGCATTCAGGGCCTCAACCAGTTCCGGCAGGGCTTCGTCGCCTTCGCCGCAGATGACGTAGTCCGCATGCCCCAGACCCTCAGCGGGCAGAAAGCTCGGGTGCGCGCCCCCCAACACCACCGGCAGGCCCCGGGCCCGGTAAAAATCCGCCAGCTCATAGGCCCGGGGCGCGGTGGAGGAGATACTGGAGATACAGACCAGATCGGGCTGAAAGGCCAGGCTGCGGTAGTCCGGAGCGGAGATCTCCTCGATGACCACCTTGACCTCCAGGCCCTGGCGCTTCAGGATGGTTCCCAGCAGCACCGAGCCCAGGCGGGGGATCACCACCCGGCTGAAGATATGGGGCCGGGGGGCCCGGGGTTCGATGAACAATATCTTCTGTAGACGGCGAGACATGGAACGCTCCTTAAAACCCCGGCATGGGGGCCACTCTACCCCGCTTTACTGGCAGTCTGGTGACGGGAGATTTTATTTTAGCACAGAATGGAAAGAAAAGAGGGTGAAAAAGAATTCTGCCCGCTCCCGCAAAAAAGGAGGGCATTTGAAGCAGATTCCCCTCTCTGCCAGGGGAATCTGCTTCAAAAGGCATTCGCAGGCAAATGGGAGTTACGGGACGGGCTTACACGCAGCCGGTGGGTTTCGCCAATCCCGCCATCTTGCAGGCGCCTTTGCCGGGCCCGGAGGGGAACAATTCGTAAATATGCTTCAGCTTGTAGCCCGTCACTTTGGACAGGATCCGCACCATGGGCGCGATGCCGTTCTTCTTGTAGTAGTCCTGAAGCATGTGGATGATTTTCCAGTGCTCGTCGGTGAGCTCTTTGATGCCCTCCGAGTCCTTCACATAGTCCACCCATTCCTGGCTCCACTGATCCAGGTTGGCGAGGAAGCCGTCCTCGTCTACCTCAAAGGTCTTGCCTTTGAATTCTACCGTGGGCATCCGCAATATCCTCCTTGAAAAATTTGTCGCGGGGTTTGGTTCCCCAAGTTAAGGCATTGTGAAAATTTTGTCAAGCATTAAAAAATACTAGAATTAGGCCTAGGTTACCCAAATTTATTTACGTGAAGAAAGCCGCCGCGTCAAGCCCCATTTTAGCCGCCAGCCTTTTTTGCTTCCGGGAAAATTTTTCCCGGGTTCATGATGCCTAAGGGGTCGAACGCGGCTTTGAGGCGGCGCTGCAGGGCCATGGACTCCGGGGAGAGCTCCAGGCCCAGGTAGGGGGCCTTGGTGAGGCCGACGCCGTGCTCCCCGGACAGCGTTCCCTGGAGCCGGCGCGTCAGGGCAAAGATGTCGGCCACCGCGGAGCCCACCGCGTCCCGCTCCGCCGGGAGTTTGCGGTTATAGAGCACGTTGACGTGGATGTTGCCGTCCCCGGCGTGGCCGTAGCAGGGGACGGGCAGCCCCCGGCGCCGGGAGATTTCCTCCAGGCCGGCCACTAAGGCCGGGATGGCGCCCAGGGGCACGGCCACGTCCTCGCTCACCTTCTGGGGCCTCACCTGCAAAAGGGCCGGGGACACCACCCGCCGGGCCCGCCACAGGGCCTCCGCCGCGGCCGCGTCCTTGGCCCTGATCACCGGCCGGGCCCCGTGTTCCCGAAAAACGCGGGCCATGCGGCGGCAGCGGTCTTCCACGTCATGGGGGTGGCCGTCCACCGCGGCCAGGAGCAGGGCCGAAACCGCCGGCGGCAAGGAAAAGGGCAGAAGCTCCTTGATGCAGGTGAGGGTGGCCCGATCCATGAACTCGAGGGCGGTGGGGGCCAGGCCGGCCTGGAGAATCAGGCTCACGGCCCGGGCGGCCCCGGTCAAGTCCTTAAACCCTGCGGCCAGGGTCTGCCGGGCCGCGGGTTTGGCGGTGAGGCGCAGGATGATGCGGGTGATGACCCCGAGAGTGCCTTCGGAGCCCAGGAAGAGGCGGGTCAGGTCGTAGCCCACCACCCCTTTCATGGTGCGGGTGCCGGCGTCCATGATTTCCCCGGTGGGAAGGACTACCTGAAGGCCCAGGACGTAGTCCCGGGTGACGCCGTACTGCACGGCCACCGCGCCGCCGGCGCACTCGGCGACGTTGCCGCCGATGGTGCAAAAATCGGCGCTCGAGGGGTCCGGGGGGTAGTACAGGCCCTGGGCCTCCACCGCGGCCTTGAATTTCCCCAGGATGACGCCGGGCTCCACCACGGCCACCATATCGGCCTTGCTGATCTCCAGGATGCGGTTCAGGCGGGTGAGGACCAGGACCACCCCGCCCTGAACCGGCACCGCGCCGCCGCTGCGGCCGGTCCCCGCGCCCCGGGGGGTGACAGGGAAGCCGTAGTGGTTGGCCAGCTTGAGGATTTGCGAGATTTCCTCCGCCGAGCCGGGAAAGACCACTGCGTCCGGCATGTGGGCCAGGTCCGTGGCGTCGTAGGCATAAGTCCAGCGGTCCTCGGGGGTGGTGAGGACGTGTTCCAGGCCGGCGATAGCGGCAAGCTCTTTAATTATCGATTCTTGCATGAATGGGTTTTCGGTTTTCAGTTTTCGGTTTTCGGTAAAACATGTGGAGCAGGCGCCCTCGACTGCTCAGGAACAGCCGGGGCGGCTATTCTACATAAAAACAGAAAATAATGTAGGTTGGGCCCAGCCAACCAAGTTTACCCTCGTGCCCAAGTTGTACTTGGGCACGCACGGATGGCGCAAAGCTGTGCTTTGCGTCATATTTCCACCAAATTAATCTCCAACACGTCAGCTTTGACCATAATTGCGTTCCCAAGTGCAACTTGGGAACGAGTGGTAAATAATTTATAGCTTACCTGGTTCCCAAGCAGGAGCTTGGGAACCAGGTAAAAAGCCCCGCGTTCCCCAAACCTTATACGGGTTGGGGGTGGGGTTTGGGGAGGGGGCAGGGCCGTTGGCCCTGGCCCCCTCCCCAAATCACCCCTCTCCTACAACATATTCTTCTCCGCCAGGCTGAAGTAGCCGTGGCGGCCGATGATGAGGTGGTCGTGCACCGTCAGGTTCAGGGTCCGGGAGGCGGCCACCAGGGCCCGGGTCAGTTCCTGGTCCGCGGCGGAGGGCGTGAGATGCCCGCTGGGGTGGTTGTGCACCAGAATGAGGCCGCAGGCTTTGTGCTTCAGGGCCAGTTCCAGGACCTTGCGGGGGTAAACCACCGTCTGGTTAACGGTGCCTTCCTGGATGATCTCCTCGGCGATGATTTCGTTCTGGCTGTTGAGGAAGAGGACCCGGAACTGCTCGTCGGTGAGGCCCCCCATGGCGGTGCGGCAGTAGTCCACCAGGGCCGCCAGGGACGGGATTTTCTGCCTCTTCAGGACCTCTTCCTGGAGGTAGTACTCGGCGCAGGCCTTGACCAAGCGGATGAGAGCGGCGGAGTTTTCTTTCAAGCCGATGATTTGCGTAAGCGACTCCGGGGGCGCGTCCAGCACTTGCGCAAAGGACCCGAATTGCCCCAGGAGCGCCTTGGCCAGAGGTTTGACATCCTGCCGGGGAAGGGCATAAGTAAGGAGAAGTTCCAGTAGTTCGTAGTCCCGGAGAGATTTGGCCCCGCCCTTGAGAAAGCGCTCCCGGAGGCGCTGGCGATGGCCGTGGTAGTGGGGCTTGTCCGGTTTTCCCGCCATAGTTCGTCTGGTTTCTTCAGCCAGATTAACCTAAGTCGGGAAGATTCTACCACTTTTCCGCCAAGAAAAAAAGCCGGGGCGGTTTATCGTTTGGCTTAGAAAGATTTGAGGGGAGGGTCGGGGGAAGTCAATTCCCCCGACCCTCCCCTCAAGCTCCCCACCCTACCCCCTGTAAGGGGCTGGGCAAGGCGGGCTAGAAGCCCGACTTGCCCAGCCGATTATTCCCCCTTAAGGGATTGGGGGTGGGAGTTTGGGGGGGGGTAAGGGCCGCGGGCCCTTAGCCCCCTCCCCCAAGGTCCATGCCTTAATGTTCTTCCGCGTGGGCCTTTTCTTCCAGTTCCCGGCGCATGGCCATGTCGTAGAGCACCCGTTCCCGGGCCTTGTCGATGCCTAGAGCCTGGCGCTTCAGGTCGATGTGGGCGATCATCTTTTTCGCCATCTCCTCGGGGTCCTGGACAAAGTCCCACTTGCCGCCGTACTCCTCCTCAATGCCCTTAAAGAGGTAGTCGGTGAGGATCTCTGAGCCCGTGGTGGGCCAGGTCACCCCGAAGAGGGTGTAGACGCCCGAGGCCACGAAGTACTGGCCGATGGCGATGGCCTTTTCGCTCATCCACTCCGGCGCCGCGCCCGCGGCGGGGAGGTCGCTGATGTCCGTGCCCAGGCCGCCGGCCTTGACGCAGGCCGTGGCCGCCATGAGGATGCGGGAGTTGTCCACGCAGGCCCCCATGTGCAAGACCGGCGGGATGCCCACGGTCTCGCAGACCTCCGCCAGCCCGGGGCCGCAGTACTTGCTGGCCGCTTCCGGGGTGAGGAGACCATACTTCCCCGCGGCCATGGCCGCGCAGCCGGTGGACAGGACGATGACGTCGTTCTTCAAGAGCTCCTTGATCAAGGTCATATGGGAGCTGTCCTGGGTGGTGCGGCAGTTGTTGCAGCCCACCACGCCGGCCACACCCCGGATGCGGCCGTTGATGACGTTGTCGTTCAGGGTGTAGTAAGAGCCGCGGATGGAACCCCCCAACAGATAGCGGATGGTCTCGTAGCTGAAGCCCACGATGGTGGGGGACGACTCCTTGGGAATCATCACCGGGGCCCGGCGGTTGGGGAAGTTGTCGATGCCTTCCCGGATCACCTGCTTGGCCACGTCGAGAGCGTGGTGCTCGTCAAAGGGGATGTGCAACGCGCCTTCCATCTTGGCCCGATCGTCCGTAGTGATGATCTTGGTGTGGTAGCACTTGGCCACGTTGGCCAGGGCCTGCATTTCGCACTGCACGTCCACCACCAGGGCGTCCACCGCGCCGGTGATCACCGCCAGCTCCTGGTGCAGGTAGTTGCCGGCCACAGGCACGCCGTGGCGCATCAGCACCTCGTTGGCGGAGCAGCACATGCCCGCGAGCTGGATGCCCTTGGCGCCCTTGGACTGGGCATAGGCGATGAGCTCGGGGTCCTGGGCGGCCACGTAGAGCATCTCGGGCAAGAGCGGCTCATGGCCGTGCATGACCACATTGACGTGGTCTTCTTTGAGCACCCCTAAGTTGATCTCCCCGGCGATGGGCACCGGGCAGCCGAAGATGATGTCCTGGAGGTCCGTAGAGATCATGCTGCCGGCCCAGCCGTCGGCCAGGGCGCAGCGGGTGGACTGCTTCATGAGGTTGCGGTAGTCCTGGTCCACGCCCATGTGGGTGCGGTGCAGGAGCTCCACCACCTCGATGTCGATGCCCCGGGGCACCACGCCGTGCTTACGCCAGAGTTCCTGGCGCTTCTTGGGAGCCCTTTTCACGTAGTTGATCTCGCCGGACTGCTGGCCGAACTCGGCCAGCACTTTGTCCGCCAGGTCCTGGGCGAGGGCTTCTTTGGGGCGGCTTTTGGCCTCTTCGCCTTCGCCTTCGGTCAAGGGGACGCCCCAGTCCCGGGCCACGGCCCGGAGCTTGGCCACGTCCTTGATCTCGTAGCCCGGGGCCTCGCCGTGGGCGATCTCCTTAAAGAGTTTGGCCACGCCCCGGGAGTGGTCGCTGTGGGCCGCGGTGCCCGCGGCCACCATACGGGCGAAGTTCCGGGCGACAATGGTCTCCGCGGTGGCGCCGCACAGACCCATGCGTTGTTTCTTCTCTTCCGCCCCTTCCTCCCCGGGTTTCTTCTTGGGAGGCGGCACCCGGCAGGGACCCTGGGCGCAGATGCGGCAGCAGGCCCCCTCCACGCCGATGGGACAGGGCTTCATGGTCTTGGCCCGGTCGAAGATGGTCTCCACGCCCTCCGCCTGGGCCTTCTTCAGCATCTCCTGCGCCGCGGGGTCCACGGTCAGCTTTTCCAGTTCCAACTCAGCCATGTTTTGCTCCTTTGGCAAGGGTTAAGCATGAAAAGCAAGTTCTCCTGATAGAATTATTAACATCTGCACACAATTTTGTCAAGGTAAGCGGGTGGGAAATCTGGGGGTGGCGCCACTCACAACAGCACGGCCCGGCGGCAGGCGGTGAAATAGAGGACCAGGCGGATGGCCCCGGGGGGCTCGACCTTCAGGGCCTTGGCGGCCATTTCCCGGTAGGCCTGGAGCTGGGGGCGGTACTTGTCGGCCTCCCGGGCGAGGAACTCATCCCAGCCCTCCCCTGCTTCCGGCCGGGAGGTCTTGTAATCCAGGAGCCACCAGGTGCCGTCCACAAGCACCAGGCGATCCATCTGGCCCCGGCGGACGACGCCGGCCGCGGCCTGGGCCTCCAGGGCCCATTCGCTTCGGGCCTGGGGCAGGTCCGGCGCCAGCAGCGGGGCCAGGAAGGGGTCTTGTAAGCAGGCCGCCACTTCCGCCAGGATTTCCGAGGCCAGGGGCCCCGCGGCTTCCGGCGGCAGTCCCTCCTGGCGCAGGGCCGCAGCCACCTGGGCGGTACCGGGCAAGTCCCGGCCCTGGGCCAGGTGCTCCAGCAGGCGGTGGGTTACGTTCCCCCGGGCCCGGGCCGCGGCTCCGGCCTCGCCGCCCTCCCCGGCCGGCGCGGCCTCGGGGGCCTCCGCCAGTTGTGACGGAAACTCCAGGCGGTAGGGCGCGGCCTCCGGCTGGAACTCCCAGGGCGGCGGCAGCTCCAAAAGAGGCCGTTCCGGGGGAAGGGGAACCGGGACCTCGGGCCCCTGGGCCACCAGCATTTCCGGGTCAGGCCAGCGCCCGGCCATACCCAGGGGCGGCGCCTCCGGCCGGTAATGGGCCCACAGCCAACCCAGAGGGCTTTCCCGGGGAGGCGCGTCCCTGGTGAGGATGCCGCTCATAACCAGGCGCTGCCGGGCCCGGGTCACGGCCACGTAAAAGACCCGCCGGGCTTCGGCCAGGATGCGGCGGTCCCGAAGGTGGCGCAGCATCAGGTAGAGGGAGCTCTGGCTTTCCCGCAGGTAGGGCCGGGCCAGGGCCAGAGCATGGCGCCCGGTCCCGGGAATTTCCTCCAGCAGGAACGGCGGCACCCCCCGCCGGTCCTTTGCCACCGGCTGCCAGTCCAGAAAGGGCAAAAACACCTGGTCGTACTCCAGGCCCTTGGCGCCGTGCACCGTCAGGACCTCCACCGGCGAGTCCTGGGCCCGGGGGTCCGGGGGCTGATAGGCGCTCTCGAGAAGAAACTCGGCCTTGCGCAGGGTAGCCTCAGGCAACCCCATTTCCGCCGCGGTCAACAGCTCCAGGTAAGCCCGGGCATTGGCCACCCCCGGGGCGCCCTCCCAGGCGGCAAGGCCCTCCCAGGCCGGCGCCTGGTACAGGAACTGCGTGATGACCTCCGCCAGGGGCCGGCGCGCTACCTGGCCCCAGACCGCGGCCAGGAGCCCCCCCAGTTGAGCCAGGCCCGGAGGACAGGCGGGGTCCGCGGCCAGACGGGCCAGCTTTTCCGGCCACACCGCCCCCGGGGTCTGGGCCACCCGGACCAGGGTTCCTAAAGGTTCCCGGCTCCAGGGGCCCCTTAGAGCCGCAGCCCAGGCCACCTCGTCCTGGGGCCGCACCAAAGCCCGGACCAAATTGTGCAAGTGCTGCACCACCGGGCTCTCCTCGAGCTTCAGGCCCTCTTTCACCCTCACAGGCAGCCCGGCCTCATTCAGGGCCCGGAGGTACACCGGCAAATGCGTGCGGGTAAACAGGAGGAGGCCGATGGTCTCATCTTTTTGGAGCCCTGCCGCGGCCCGGGCCACCTCCCGGGCCAGCCAGCGGGCTTCTGCCGTCCGGGCCGCATCTTTGCTCCCGGGAAAGAGCATCAATTCCGGCGCGGCACCTGCAGGCGCGTCCGGGCGGGGCGCCGCGGGGTGGAACTCCACCCCGGAGGCCAGGGGCTGACTGCTGAAAACACCGTTAGCCCAGGCAATAAGGCTCCGGGACGCCCGGAAATTGGTGGCCAGGAGCAGGGGTTCCAGGGGATAGACGGGTTCACAAGGGAGCCCTTCCCTGGAAGCCACAAATAGGCGCACCTTGGCCTGGCGCCAGCCGTAGATGGACTGCTTGGGGTCCCCCACCACCGTCAGGCTGCGCCCGCCCTCCGGGCTCCACCCGGCGAGGAGACGGCACAGCAGCAGCATCTGGTTCTCGCTGGTGTCCTGGAATTCGTCCACCAGCACGTGGCAGAGGCGGCGGTCCAGGCGCAGCAGGAGGTCGCTCACGTCTTCCGCGTCCAGGAGACGCAAGGCCGCCTCCTCCAGGGCGATGAAGTCCAGGGCCTGCCGCTGGGCCAGGAGCTCGGCGTAGACGGTCAGGGCCTGCATCAGCAGGATAAGCAGGTCCTGGAGGGCCGGAACCTCCTCGGGCATGACCGCGGTTTCCGTCCATTGCCGGCACTCCTTGAGCAGGGCCACCACTTCCGGGGGCAGTTCCTGGAAAACCTGGGCCCAGCCCCGGTCCAGCCCGGGAGGAAAGCCGTACTTGAAGCCGAGGTCCCGCCGCGGTTCCCCTTGCTTGGTGAGGAGAGCCCTGGCTAGATCCTGCCAACCGCCCAGGTCCGAGGCCGCGGTCCCGGGCAACTGAGGGGGAAGCTCCTGGGCCAGGGGCGCACCGGCCAGAGCCCGGTGAAACTCGGGCCAACGCTGCCCCAAGTCGCAGGCCGCGAATCCCTGGGCCAGGTCCGAGAGGGTCGCGGGCATCATCAAGCGAAACCGCGCCTGCAGCAGTTCCCCGTAAGCCGCGGGCTCCCGGCTGAGGGAGGCCAACTCCAGGAAGTCCCGGAGGCTGTCCCGGCGGGCCAACAGGCCCTGCAGTTCCCGGGCCACCCTGGGCCAGTCGTTGTTGAGACGCACCAGTCTCCGCACCAGGGCCCGGCGCCCCTGGTCCTCTTGGGGCCGGTCGGCCAGGCGCCGGCGCAGCTCCTCCACCGCCTCCTGCATCAGCCAGGCCGCGTCCGCCTCCTCCAGGAGGGTGAAGTCCAGGGGCACGCCGGCCTCTTGAGGGGCGAGCCTGAGGAGCTGGGCGCAGAAGCTGTGGAAGGTCATGATGGGCAGCCGCTCCGGCGCCACCTTCAGGGACAGGCCGTCACCGTAATGGCGCAGGACCTTCTGGGCCAGGCCGTCCAGGAGGAGGTCCAGGGGTTTGGCGTCGGGGCCTAGGTCCTGCCGGGACCAGAGGAGCTTCATCACCCGGGCCCTGAGCTCCCCCGCGGCCTTGCGGGTGAAGGTAAGGGCCAGGAGCTCCTCCGGCTCCGCCACCCGGGAGAGCAGGGTCAAAAATCGGGCCAGGAGCACCGAGGTCTTGCCGGAGCCTGCGGGGGCCTCCAGGTGGAAGCTGTCCCCGGGGCTCAGGGCCCGGTCCCGGGCCTCCTGATCGGCGGGTAGCGGCGTCAGGCTCATACGGCGCCACCCTCCTCCTCTTCCTCGTCCCCGGGCCCAGCCTCCGGGGCAAAGCCGCAGATCAGGTGGCAGGGGCACCACTTGCAGGCCCCCTCCTGCTGGCCCCGGGGTGCCGGGGCGGGCTGGGGACGAAAGTCCCCCGCGGCCAGAAGCCGGCCCAGGAGCCGCACGCGCTCTGCAAACGCGGCCAGGGCCTCAGGCCAGCGCTCCCGCTGTTTGGGAAAATCCTCGTACTTCAGGTGCTTCTCCCGGGCGCTCTTGAGGCCGATATAACCCGCCCTCAGGGCCGCAGCCCGGGGAGCGGGCACCCGGCCCTGCTCCAGGGCCAGGAGATAGGCGGGGAGTTGCACCTCCTCGCCCGTGTCAAAGACCATCTTCGCGGTCGCCACCTCGCCGCTCTTGTAGTCCCAGACGACCAGGGCGCCTTCCCCGGTATGGTGGTCGAGGCGGTCGATGCGGCCCCTGACGGTGAAGCCCCAGCCCTCGTCGGTGAGGCCGTCAAAGGCCGCCTCGATGCCTTGCCAGCGCCAGCCCTGCTCGTAGCGCTCCGCCTCGATTTTCAGCCATTCCCGCAGGAAGCCCTGCTCCTCCCCCAGCCAGCGCTCCCACTCCGCCTCCCAGTGGAGGTCGCCCTTGAGGTCGGTGAAGAGCTGCCGGGCCGCGGCCCTGAGGGCTTCCTGGGCCCAGGGGTGGTCCCACCTGCCGTTCTGCTCCAGGACCTGCTGAAATTCCCGGGCGAAGCGGGCCAGGGTCTGGTGCAGGCGCTCCCCCCGCTCCCGGGGGTCCAGGCCCGAGGCCACCTCAGGCAGCTCCTCCAGCCCCAGGAGGACCTCCAGCAGGAAGCGGCAGGGGCAGCCCAACCCCACAGCCAGCCTGGTAAGGGAGAGCTGGGGCGGCAGGGGCAGGACCACGGGCGCATGGGTGTAAGCCGGCGCCGCCCCGGCAGGAGCCTTAAGGGCCGCCCACACCTGGGGCGAACGCAGCCAGGGCTCCGGGGGGGCGCTGAGCACCCCCAGGTGCTCCGCCTCCCAGGCGCCCAGGTAAAAGGGAGTGGCCACCTGCTCTTCCTGGTCCACCAGCCGGGGGCGGGTCAGGACCAGGGCCGGAGCCGTGCCCAAAAGGCTCTCGTAGAGCTCCCGGGCAAAGCGGTGCTGGCTCTCGTAAGTGCCCCCCAGGACTGCCTGCTTTTCCCGGGCGTTGAGGAGAGGCAGGGAACGGGGCGGCTGGGGAAAGACCCCGGCATTCAGCCCCAGGCACAGGACCCGGCCAAAGTCCAGGCCCCGCATCTCCAGAAGGCCCAGGACCTGGAGCCCCGCCTCCTGCACCCCGGGGCCGGGAAGGAGGCGCGCCCGGGCACCGTGGTCCAGCCACTGGAGAAATTCCCCCGGGGCCAGGGCTTCGGCCGGCAAGGCCTCGCCCACCTCCAGGAGGAGGGATTCCAGGTGCTGCCAGGCCAGTTCCTCCGCGGCCCCGAGCCCGGCGGGGAAGCCCAGGGTCTGCCAGGCGGCGCGAAGCGCGCTGGCCCATTCCCGGCCGGAAGCCGCAGCCGGTCTCAAGGGGTCCCAGGCCCGCTCCAGCAGCTCCAGCACCTGGGGCGCCAACCCCTCCCCTTCCTGCCTGCGCACCGCGGCCTTCAGGGCCTCCCAGCCCCGGTCCACCCGGTGCGCCCGGAAGAGCCGGTCCCAGCGGGGAAGCTGCCGATATGGCGCCATCCTTTCGTAATACGGGGACAACAAGAGGGAAACCAGGTCTTCCCGGCTCTCCCCGCCGTGCAGGAACTTGAGAGGCAGGAGGGCCGCCTGGAACAGGGAGGTCTGGGCCAGGGTCTCCCCCCTGGAAAAATTGTAGGCCCAGCCCCCCTCCCCTTCCGGGGGACCCAGGAGTTCGGCCAGGACCCGGCCCAGCCCCGGGGCGTAGCTGTCCATGTTGGGCGCGGTGAGGGCCAGCCGGTGCAGAGGCAGGCCTTCCCGGGCCCATTCCAGCATCCTGGCCGCGGCCCACTCCATCTCCTGGCCGGCCTCAGGCAGGGCCACGGCGCGTTGCACGTTCTCAAGGGCCCCATGAACCCCGAGGCGGAGAAATTCGGTTACCCCCCCCACCGCCCGCAGCCAGGCCTCTTCTCCCGGAGCCGTGGTCTCCAGGCAGACCACCAGGATCCGGGCGGGCAGGGTGATTTTTCGGGACTTTAAGGCCAGCAGCAGGTAAGCCGGCAGGTCCCCGGGGGTGAGCCAGCCGCCTCCCTGAAGGAGCCGGGCATAGATGGCGCTGACCTGGCGCCGCCAGGCCACCAGGGGGGAGTCGGCCGGGTTCCCGGGCCCGGCAGGAGGCAGCAGGTGGCGGCACAGAGTTTCATAAGCGTCGTCCAGACTCTCAGCCCACCCGAGGTCCGGGGTGACCCCGGCCAGGGGCGGCCCGGCCTGAAGGGCCCGGCGCCAGAGGGCCAGGCGGGTGAGGTTCGAGGCCAGGGCTTCTTCCGGCCACAGGGACTTGAAAATGTCGGTCATCCAGGCATTGAGAGTAACCAGGCGCAGAGGCTCCCAGGCGGGGCGGCCGGAGGTAAGGGCCGCGGTGCGCTGGCGCTGCCACAGTTGGTGGGCCAGGCGCTGGTGGGGAACCACCACCAGGGCGCCGGGGCCCGCCTCGGCCAGGAGGTAATCCTGGAGCTGGGAACTGGTGGAGAAAAGACGGGAGGCCATTAAAGACAATTAAATCACAATTTCTGCCCTTTTCTAAAGAGGAGAAAAGGAGGGGAATTCAAAAAAATCCCCCTTTAGAAAAGGGGGACTTTAAAGGTCAGGCCAGGGCCGGAGCAGCCTTCTCGTTCAGGAAGGCCCGCAGTTCGTCCCCTTCCAGGACCTCTTTTTCCAGCAGGGCTTTGGCCACCTTCTCCAGGACGGCGCGCCGCGCCTCCAGGACTTCCCGGGCCCGTCGGTGGGCCGCCTGCACTAGGCGGGCCACTTCCTGGTCGATCTCCTTGGCCGTGGCCTCACTGTAGTCCTTGGCGCCCGGGGGCATCACCATCTCCAGGAACATGGGGCGCCGCTCCCGCTCGAAGGTGATGGGCCCCAGCTTGTCGCTCATGCCGTATTCCCGCACCATGGAGCGGGCGATGTCCGTGGCCCGGAAGAGGTCGTTCTGGGCCCCGGTGGAAATCTCCTGGAAGGTGAGCTCCTCCGCCACCCGGCCCCCCATCATCACCGCCATACGGTCCTCCAGCTCGTGCTTGGTCATGAGGTAGCGGTCCTCCGTGGGCAGTTGCATGGTGTAGCCCAAGGCGCCGATGCCCCGAGGGATGATGGAGACCCGGTGCACCTTGTCGGTGGTGGGCAGGGCTTCGGCCACCAGGGCGTGGCCGGTCTCGTGGTAGGCGACGATCTCCTTTTCCCGGGGGTTCATCAGGCGGTTGCGCTTCTCGAGACCCGCCACCACCCGGTCGATGGCCTCCTCGAAGTCCTCCATTTCCACGGCGCTCTTGCTCTTGCGGGCCGCCAGCAGGGCCGCCTCGTTGACGATGTTGGCCAAATCCGAGCCCACCATGCCGGGGGTGCGGGCCGCCAGGACGTGCAAATCCACCTCCGGGGAGAGCTTGATGCGCCGGGTATGGATGTGCAAGATGTCTTCCCGGCCCTTCAGCGACGGCCGGTCCACCAGGATGTGCCGGTCGAAGCGCCCCGGGCGGATGAGGGCCGGGTCCAGGATCTCCGGCCGGTTGGTGGCGGCCATGATGATCACCCCCTTACGGGTGTCGAAGCCGTCCATCTCCGAGAGGAGCTGGTTCAGGGTGTTCTCCCGCTCCTCCTGGCCGCCCAAGGGGCTCACGCCCCGGGCCTTACCCACCGCGTCCAGCTCGTCAATGAAGATGATGCAGGGGGCCTTCTCCTGGGCTTGGGCAAAGAGGTCCCGGACCCGGGCCGCGCCTACCCCCACGAACATTTCCACGAAGTCCGAGCCGCTGAGACTTAAAAATGGCACCCCTGCCTCCCCGGCCACGGCCCGGGCCAGCAGCGTCTTGCCGGTGCCCGGGGGGCCCACTAACAGCACGCCCTTGGGGATGTTGCCCCCCAGCATCTGGAACTTGGCGGGATTCTTCAGGAAATCGATGATCTCCTTGAGTTCGTCTTCCGCTTCCTCCACCCCGGCCACGTCCTGGAAGGTGACCTTGGTTTCGCTCTCCACGTAGAGCTTGGCCTTGCTCTTGCCCACGGTCATCAGGCCCCCGGCCCCGCCGCTGATGCGCCGGAAAAAATAAATCCAGATGCCCACCAACAGCAGGGTGGGCAGGACCCAGGCCAGCAGCGAGGTGAGCCAGGTCTTCTCCAGGATGGCCCGGTACTTGATGCCCTTGGCCTCCAGGAGCTTCACCAGGTCCGGGTCCTCCAGGCGCACCGTGGTGAAGATCGGCTCTTTCTCAAACTGCTGCTTCAATTTCTTGGGAAGTTCCGGGTCATGGCGGCTGCTGGCCAGGTACTCCACCCCGCCAGGCAAGAGGTGGCCGGTGATGGTGTCGGTGCTGATCTGCAGGTCATCCACTCCCTTGGTCTCCACCAGGTGGCGGAATTCGCTGTAGGTCACGGTAAACTGGCGCTGGGCGGTAAAGTAGAATTGAAACAGGACGAAGGCCACCATCAGGGGCAGCAGGTACCACAGGGGGTTGGGGGCTTTTCGGGGGGGTGTTTCGGCCATGGCCACCTCACGGGCAGGAGCGTAGTAAGAGTCTGGAAATAATATAAGGTGCCGCCGCGCGAATGGCAACCTGCTATGCCACTTATGGATTTTCCCCACCCCGGGGGTGTGCTATGATCCCTGAAGAGGTGGTCCATGCGCGCCATGCTCCTGGAATTTCCCGGGCCCATTGCCGGGAAGCCCTTGAAAATGGTGGACCTGCCCCCGCCCGCCCCGGGCCCGGGCCAGGTCCTGGTCCAGGTGAGCGTCTGCGGCCTCTGCCACACGGACCTGCACACGGTGGAGGGGGAGCTGGCGCTCCCGCAGTTGCCCGTCATCCCCGGCCACCAGGTGGTGGGGCGGGTGGCGGAGCTGGCACCCGGGGTGAAAGGCCTCAAGGTGGGCGAGCGGGTGGGTCTGGCCTGGCTGGGCCGCACCTGCGGCAGCTGCTCTTTCTGCCAGACAGGCCGGGAAAACCTGTGCCCGGAGGCCCGGTTCACCGGGCTGCACCTGGACGGCGGTTACGCCGAGCAGGTGGCGGCCTATGCCGACTTCGTCTATTCCCTGCCCGCAGGCCTGCCCGATGAGGCCGCGGCCCCGCTTTTGTGCGCCGGCATCATCGGCTACCGGGCCCTGCGCCGCAGCGACATCAAGCCCGGAGGCCGCCTGGGCCTCATCGGCTTCGGGGCCTCGGCCCACCTCGCCATCCAGGTGGCCCGTTACTGGGATTGCCGGGTCTACGTCTTCACCCGCAGCCCCGGCCACCGGCAGCTGGCCCAGGAGCTGGGCGCGGCCTGGGCGGGCCAGATTTCAGACCCGCCCCCCACCCTCCTGGACAGCGCCATCATTTTCGCGCCCGCGGGGGCCCTGGTGCCGGAGGCCCTGAAGCTCCTGGAGCGGGGCGGCACCCTGGCCCTGGCCGGCATTTACATGAGCGCCATCCCCAGCCTGGACTACGAAAAACACCTGTATTTTGAGAAGACCGTGCGCTCCGTCACCGCCAGCACCCGCCGGGACGGCCGGGAACTGCTGGAGCTGGCGGCGAAGATCCCCCTCGTCACCCAGACGGTGCCTTTCCCCCTGGAAGAAGCCAACCGCGCGCTTGGGCTCCTGAAAGCCGGGCAGATCGACGGCGCCGGGGTGCTGCTGGTGGGGAGATAAGGAGATGGTGCCCCACCTGCCAACCGCCACCGGTGGCTGGCCTTTACAAGGCCCCACAAGGAGGTTATCATTAATTAACCCCATGTTTGGAGGAAACCGGTGCAAGATTTAAGACCTGCGGTGGAACATGCCCTGGCCAAGATCCGTCCCCTGCTGCAGCGGGACGGCGGGGATATCGAGCTGGTGGAGGTGACGGACGGGGTGGTGAAGGTGCGCCTCACCGGCGCCTGCAAAGGCTGCCCCATGTCCCAGATGACCCTGAAACAGGGGGTGGAACGCCTCCTGATGAAAGAAGTGCCGGGACTGAAAGAAGTCCAGGCGGTGTGAGCTGAGGCTTTAGGAGAGGGGGCCAGGGGCTTTTTCGTAAGGGGCCCCTGCCCCCCTCCGCCAATCCCCCATCCGCAACCCCTTGAGCTTTTAGGCCGGGGAAGTCGGGCCACGGGCCCGCCTTCCCCGGCTACTCTTACAGGGGGTGGGGAGGGGGTGTGGGGGAGGGCGGGGGAATCGTTTTCCCCCGGCCCTCCCCCACTTCTTTCTCTACACGTGGTAAGGGTGGCCCGCCTTAATGGTGGCGGCCCGGTAGAGTTGTTCCAGGAGCACCAGGCGGCTCATTTCGTGGGTCAGGGTGAGGCGGGAGAGGGCCAGCATTTCATGGGCCGCGACCAGTACCCCTTCACTCAACCCAAGGTGGCCGCCGATTAAAAAGGCCAGGGGCCGGGACTCCGCTTCCCGGGCCGTCAGCCAGGCGGCAAATTCCTCCGAAGTAAATTCCCGCCCCCGGGGGTCCAGGGCCGCCGTCCAGGCGCGGGGAGGCACCGCGGCCAGCAGGCGCTCCCCTTCCCGGGCCATGATTTTCTCCGCGGTGAGATGCCCCGCCTCTTTTTCTTCCCGGACGCTTCTTAGGGTAAGGTCGAGGTAGGGCTTGAGGCGCTTCTGGTAGAAGTCCAGGCCGGCCTGAATGAAAGGCTGCCGGGTTTTACCCACCATCAGGATGGCGACCAGGAGCATCGGTCAGGGCTCCGTCCAGCCCTTAATCCTTCTTCTCCAACAACAGAAAGCGGCTTTTGGCCGAGGCGATGCGGCAGCCGTCGGCGATGCGGGTGATTTCCGCCTCCGCCAGGCGGCGACTGCCGTTGGGAGTGTGGAGCACACCCCGGACCTTGACGGGCTCCCCGGGTTGGAGAGGCGCATGGAAGCGCACTTCCAGGCTCAACGTCAGGCCGGGGCCGGCGAAGCGCCACACCGCGTGGGCCATCATCTCGTCCAGGAGGGTGGCCAGGATGCCGCCGTGGATGACTTTGGCCCAGCCCTGGTACTCCCGGGGCAGGGAGAGCTCCGTTTCCGCGGCCAGCTCCGAGTCCAGGTAGCGCACCTTGATTTTGAAGCCTTTGGGGTTATCTTTGCCGCAGACAAAGCAGTAGTTGTCCGCCAGGGGGGTGGGGAGGGGAGCAGTCTCAGTGGGCTTTTCTGAAGACATGGTTGCTAAATAGCACAGGCAAGATGACGGTGCCACCAAAAATGATTGGGAGGGCGGGGGACTGGCTATCCCCCGGCCCTCCCCCTAATCTACCCCGTCACTTCTTCTTCGGCGTCAGGTCCAGGAGGCGGGCGATCTGGTTCACCAGGTCCGCGGTCTTGCCGGCCGGGTCTCCGGGCCGGGGGGTGAGGAGCTGGGGCCGGTTGACGTACTCCGGCCTGGGGGTGACCTCAAACTCCGGCGGGAAGGAGTCCTCGAAGTACATCTGCTGGAAGCCGACGAATTTCAGGTGGTGGGCGGTGGCGTCCAGGACCCCCACTTCGTCCTGGCCCACCAGCCCCGCGGTCAGCGCGGCCCGGAAGCCCGCCAGGGACTCGCCTCCCTGGGTGCAGGCGATGTGGCCGCATCTGTTGGCCAGGAGCATGGAGTCCATGATCTCCTGCTCCGTGACCTGGACCACTCCCACCGCGGCCTCTCCGGCCCGGCGGGCGTATTCCTCCACCAGGCGGATGACCCGGGGCATGGACACGGGGTTGCCGATCATGGCGGCCTGGGCCACGCTGGGCTTAACCTTCACCGGGGTGAAGATTCTTTTGCTCTTGTCCGGCTGGAGGTAGTAGCGGAACACCGGGTCCGCGTGGGAGGACTGGACCCCCACCACCCGGGGGAGGGTGTCGATGATTTGCAGGTCATGCAGGCGGAGGAAGCCTTGCATGATGGCGGTGATGTTGCCGGCGTTGCCGATGGGCACCACCACGACTTTTTTCGTCAGGTCGTAATCGAAGCTCTGCGCGACTTCGTAAGCATAGGACTCCTGGCCCCGGATGCGCCAGGGGTTCTTGGAGTTCAAGAGGGCCACCTGGTACTGGTCGGCCAGGGCCTCAACCACCTTCATGCAGTCGTCGAAGACCCCGGGGATTTCCAGGACTTTGGCGCCGGCGCCCAGGGGCTGGGAGAGCTGCTGGGGGGTGACCTTGCCGTGGGGCAGGAGCACCGCGGAGGCCACCTTGCCGCCCAGGTAGGACGCATAAAGGGCCGCGGCCGCGGAGGTGTCGCCGGTGGAGGCGCAGATGGCCAGGACTTTGCCCGCGCCGGGCCGGCTGGCCAGGTAATTGATATAGCTCAGGGCCGCGGCCATGCCCCGGTCCTTGAAGGAGGCGCTGGGGTTCTGGCCGTCGTTCTTGAAGGAGAAGGCCGCGCCCACCTGGCCTTGCAAATCATCATTGGCGGCCACCTGGGGGGTGTGGCCCTCCCCCAGGTAGATGATGTGCTCCAGGGGGATGACCGGGGCGATGAGTTCGTAGTAGAGGAAGATGCCCTGGAGGGCCGGGAGATTCAGCATCCGGCGGTAATCGAAAAGGCGCCGCCAGAAGGCCCCGGGGTATTTTGTCAGGGCAGCCTCGTTCTTGTCTTCCAAAAGGAAGAGGCCCCGACAGCGGGGGCAGGTGTAGAGGAGCTCCGCAATGCCGTATTCCGCGCCGCACTCCAGGCAGCGGTAAATCATTTCCCCGATGGGAGAAGGGATGAGGTGGGGGTGCATGTCGTCGGGGAAATGTTCGAGTTTCAAGAGGCCTCCAGATTTTAATCTAATATTTTTCTAAATTAAAACATTGTCAAAAAATGAGAATTTTTGGAGATTGCTTCCTAATAAGTATAATGCTTGTAATTTTACTCCCAAGCACAATTCTAATAATTCAAGTTTATTTCTCAAAGCATCATCTCTATCATTGACTTCCACTTTAGCCCAACAAATGAATATCTCCGAACATTGCCGAAGCCAATAAAAACAACCTTTGAAACCACTAATACCATATTGTCCTTTTGGGTCCAAATCCTTATTTAAATGCAATAACAATCTTTTTTTGATGCTAGAACTGTGGCCTAATTTTTCACTCGAAGCAGACATCCCAACATAAAAGCATAACGGCTTTGCAGAAGTGACGTGTTTACCAAATATAGAATATACTCCGGCATCCTTTGTACCGTTAGGTAAGTAATTGGAAATATTTTGAGGAAGTGTTACATTGACAGAAGATATGTTTTTATAGCTACATTTTTCTAAGAAAGAATTCCATTTTTTAATCAATTCTTGACAAAGGAAATTTGCCTCATTTTTTGCAAACCTATTCATAAATTCTTCTAAACGGTCTATGGATATTCTTATTTCATCTTCCTGAACCCATAATTTTATATTTTTTTGATCTAGGTGAATATCCACAAAGTTCTCCTAAAAATTGTTGGACTGCCAATGGCCGCCGTTCAGCGGGCACGGAGGCCCGCCCCACCGATTAATTATCAATCAAGTGCACAGGCGGGACGCCTGTGCCATTGCTTTAATTGGTCAGGTGATATTTCTTCAGCTTGTACTGCAACAGGCTTTTGGTGATGCCCAGCATCTCCGCGGCCCGGACCTGCACCTGGCCGCTCTTTTCCAGGGCCCGGCGGATCATCTGCTCCTCGATGTGGTCCAGGGCTTCGTTGAGCGGAATGTTGGGCGGGATGAACCGGTCGATGTCCAGCTTGGCTTCCGCCGGCCGGGGGGCCAACTCGCCAGGGAGGTCCTGGGGCGTAATGACGTTGTCGCCGCAGAGGATGGTGGCCCGCTCGATGACGTTTTCCAGCTCCCGGACATTCCCCGGCCAGGGGTATTTGACCATGAGCTTGATGGCCTCCGGGGCGATGCGGACCTTGCCCCGGACGTTTTCGGTGGCGTACTTCTTGATGAAGTGGGCGGCGAGCAGCGGGATGTCCTCCTGGCGCTGGCGCAGGGGCGACACGTGAAGGTGCACCACGTTCAGACGGTAGAAGAGGTCCTCCCGGAAGCGGCCGCCTTCCACCTCCTCCTTCAGGTCCTTGTTGGACGCGGCCACCACCCGCACGTCCACCTTGATGGAGCGGGTGCCGCCCACCCGCTCGAACTCCATCTCCTGGAGGACGCGCAGCAGCTTCACCTGCAGGGCCGGGGACATTTCCGCCACTTCGTCCATGAACAGGGTGCCGCCGTCGGCCAGCTCAAAGCGGCCCTTGCGCATGGCCACCGCGTGGGTGAAGGCGCCCCGCTCATGCCCGAAGAGCTCGCTCTCCAGCAGGGTCTCGGTCAGGGCGGCGCAATTGACGGACACAAAGGTGCGGGAGGCTCGGTTGCTATACTGGTGGATGGCCCGCGCGATGAGCTCCTTGCCGGTGCCGCTCTCGCCGGTGACCAGCACCGTGGCCCGGGACGCGGCCACCCGTTTCACCAGGGCCAGGATCTCCTGCATGCTGCGGCTCTCGCCCACGATGTTGGGCGCGCCGTATTTCTTTTCCAGCTCCTGGTAGAGGAGGCGGTTCTGCAGGATGAGGTGGCGGTGCTCCAGGGCCTTGGCGATGGTCACCAGGATCTCTTCGTTCTTGAAGGGCTTGAGGATGTAGTCGAAGGCGCCCTTTTTCATGGCGGTGACGGCCTTCTCCACGGTGCCGAAGGCGGTCATGAGGATCACCGGCAGGTCCGGGTACAGGCGCCGGAGCTCGCCCAGGAGCTCGATGCCGTTCATCTTGGGCATCTTCATGTCGGTGAGGACCAGGTCCAGTTCGGAGGCGCCCGCGGCCTTCAGGGCCTCCAGGCCACTCTGGGCGGTGAGCACCTCGTAGCCGGCCTCCCCCAACAGGGCCTCCATCACCGTGAGGTAATTGCTCTCGTCATCCACGACCAGAATGGTGTCCATCAGTCTCTCTCTGGCTGCGTCAAACTTGGCGGTTGTTGGCCGGCGGCACCGGCAACTCCGGCAGGCTAATGGTGACCGCAGTGCCCTCCCCGGGGGTGCTGTCCACCTGCACAGAGCCCTGGTGGCTTTCCACAATGCTCTTGACAATGGGCAGGCCCAGCCCGCTCCCCTTTTCCTTGGTGGTGAAGAAGGGGTTGAAGATCTTCTTCAAGGTCTCGGGGTCGATGCCTTCGCCGCTGTCCTGGAATTGGATCTCCACGCTCTGGCCTCGGCGGGCGTCCTGCGTGGACACGGTGAGGCTGCCGCCTTCGGCCATGGCCTGGATGGCGTTGAGCAAGATGTTCAGGAAGGCCTGGTGCAGCAGGTCCGGGTCCGCGGCCAGGCCCCGGCCGTTGAGGTGGAAGTCCCGGGCCACGCTGATGCCCCGGCGCTCAATCTCAGGTTGAAGCAGCTCCAGGCTGCGGTTCACCACCCCTTCCAGGTCGCAGTACCTCAGGTTGGGGACCCGGGGCCGGGCAAAGTCCAGGAACTCCGTGACCTTTTCGTTGAGGCGGTTGGACTCCTCCACGATGATCTGGGCCAGGCGGTCCTGGGGCTCATACTTGGTGAGCCGCTCCCGGAGGATCTCGGCGGTGGAGCTGATGATGCCCAAGGGGTTCCGGACCTCGTGGGCCACGCTGGCGGTCATCTCCCCCAGCGCGGCCAGGCGTTCGGCCTGGTGCAACTGGGCCTCCAGGGCCCGCTGCTCCTGCTGGCGCCGCTCCAGGATGACCTCGGCCTGCTTGACGATCTGGCGCAGCACCAGAAAGAGCAGTCCCATGATGATCACCAGGGTGAACAGGATGATGAACTGGTAGCGGCCGATTTCCACCAGGTCCCCGGAGATGTTCTGGATGATCTCGAAAACTCCCACCACCGGGCCTTCGTGGGGGGTGAGCTTCTCTTCCAGGCGGAAGGGGATGTAGGCCTTCAGCAAATGCGAGCTGGACCCGGGCCAGATAATGCTCCACAAGGGGATATAGGTGGGCAGTTCAAAATAGGTCTGCCCGGAGAGCGCCGCCTTGACCCCGGGGATGTCGTCGCATTTCTTGCCCAAGGGCAGGCCGGCGGAGCTGTAGGAAAAGACCCCTTCCTGGTCGTACTGGTTGAGCTCTTCCACGTGAAAGCCGTGGATGGTGTTGCGCACCACCACGTCCAGGCGGTGGTACTGCTCCGGGTCCGACAGGGTGATGCGGCCTCCCTTTTCATAGGCGGTGGGCAGCACAAACTGCTGGAAGACCTGGTGGTTCAGGTTGGAGGCCAGGAGCAAGATGTATTCCTGGTTCTTCTTCAGGGCCATCTGCTGGGCCCGGTGGGTGAGGAGCAGCACCAGGATGGCGGTGAAGACGGCGATGACCACGAACCCCGTAAAGGTAAAGAACTTCCCTAGCCGGAAGGTTTGCAGGTCCCTGCCGGGGGGCCAGAAGGCGTCTTTGAGCTTGAAGCGCATGCCTGTCCTTTACGGGAGCCGGTATTTCTTTAGGGAGGGCGGAGCCGCCGTGGCTTCCCGGCCCTGGATCTCCAGACCGGCCCGGCCCAAGAGGCTTTGACGGGTCATCTCCAGCCGCTCCACCGCGGGCTGGTCCAGGGGGTTCACCGCGAAAAGGGAGGCTGCGGCCACCGTCACCACTTGCAGAAGGTAAATGAGCTGGCCGACGGTGAAGGCGTTGATCTCCGGCAGGCTCAGGGTGAGGCTGGGCCGGCCCGCCTGCCTCAGGTGGAAGGCGGCGGCCTGCTTCCCGGTGCGGCAGAGGTCGCCCAGGCCGCGGCCTTCCAGGTGCTCCAGCCCGGCCGCAGCGCCGAAGAGGTGTGGTACCTCCAGGTGGTGCTGCAACTTTTCCACTTCCAGGAAGGCGATCAATTTATCCTGGGGCCCTTCCAGGTAAAGCTGCCGGTGGGAGGACCGGCCTACCTCCGGGGTGGTCCCGGCCGGCGGTTTTCCCAGGCTTTCGGCCCAGAGCTGGCAGAACCAGTCTGCCATCCCCGTCAGGGCCCAGGCACCGGGCAGGAGCACCAGAAGCGGCCTGCCCCGCCGAGAGGCAAAGAGAAAAATCAGGGCCGCCAGGCGGTAAGCCGGGTTTCCCCCGGGGCCGGCGGCCTTGAGGCGCTGGTCCATGAACCGGGCCCCGGCCAGCAGCTCCTCCAGGTCGATGCCCAGCATGGCCGCGGGCAAGAGACCAACCGGACTGAAGAGTGCGAAGCGTTCCGCCACCCCAGACGGCACCCCCAGGGAGGGAAGGCCTTCCAGGGCCGCCAGGCGCCGGAGGGCCCCCTGCTCCGGGTCGGTGGTGACGATGAAGCAACCCTTCTCCCTCCCCGGCACTCGCGTCTGTATCAGCCGGTAAATGAAGAGGAACTGGGCCAGCACCTGGGCCCCGCTCCCCGCTTTGTTTATAACATTAACCGCGGTGCGCCGCAACTGCAGACTGTCCAGCAGGCCGTAGACGCGGTCCGGGTCGCAATCCTCCAGGACCCACAGGGAAGGGAGGTGGTGGCGCCGGCCGATGGGCATGTAGTTGTGCTGGGGGTGGCACAGGGCCCGGTGCAGGGCCTGGACTCCCAGGGCTGCGCCTCCCTGGGCCAGGACCACGAACTCCCAGCACCACTCCAGCAAGGGCTTGGCCAGACGGCGGACCTCGGGGACGACCTCCACCCGGTAGGGCAGGTCCAGAAAGGCCAGTTTCCCATTTTGCCGGGCCGCGGCCAAGTCCTGGTCCAGGGCCGCCAGTCTGGGTTCCAGGCCCCGCAGTTCCTCTTCCTGGAGCCCCTGCTCACCCAAGGCTTCGGCCATGGCCTGGCTATGGTCCAGGGTCAAGCCCTGGGCTTCGGCCCATTTAGGGTCCTCAAAACGCTTCTTGGACATGAAGTGCCTTTTTAAGGAAAACTTGAGTACTCTAAATAATTTAGCCTAAATCTCCTGGAGATTCAAGAGAAATGCCGCTCCGGCCAGGGGTCCGTCGGGTCCCAGGCCTCCTCCGGTGGGGGGCTCGGCCAAACCGGCCTTGACTTCCCGCCCCCATCTTCATTAGGATGGCAGGCACAGGGAAAGGTTTACGGTACTTTTCCGCCACCCGCCGGGAGCAGAGCAGGGGTTAAGGGGGTACCCGGGAGGCTGTGGCTTTTACATGATGTAAAAAAACCTGACAGTCCCGTGGCCAGGGGGAACGTCAAAGCCACCGGCCTGCGCCTGATTCCCCATATATTCAGGGCACTTGCAGAAGCCGCCCCCAGGGCTTCCTCCTGGAACGGCCATTGCTAATCATATTTTTTGGGGATACCGGCAGCCGCCGGGATTCCTGGAACCTGCAAGAAAAGCTGATTTCGGAATGGTGCCTGGATGGAAGAGAAATACTTTAAGAAACTCTGGTGGAACATCATCTCCACCACCCTGATCTTCTCCATCCTCCCTCTCTTCGTGCTGGGGGTGGTCATCTACCACCAGTTCAGCGTTTCCTACACCGCCAAGATCATGGAGGACATGAAGACCCTGGCGGAGAACCGCTGCAGCTCCATTGACCTCTTTTTCGACGAGCGCATCGGCCAGCTCGTCAGCCTGGCCAACACCCACTCCCTGGAGAAATTAAAGGACGAGGATTACCTGCACAAGGTCTTCAACATCATCCAGACCCGCTCCCGGTCCTTTCTGGACCTGGGGGTCATTGATCAGGACGGCAACCATGTGGCCTACGTGGGCCCTTTTTACAGCATTCTGAAGGCAGTCAACTACAAAAACGAGGACTGGTTCACCGCAGTGATGTCCACCGGGGTGTATGTCAGCGACGTCTTCCTGGGCTTCCGCAAGATTCCCCATTTCATCATTGCGGTGCTGGTGCGGGAGAAAAATGTCAGCTGGATCCTCCGGGCCACCATTGATTCGGACATCCTGGAGAACATCGTCCGGGCCGCCTGGGTGGGCAAGAGAGGCGACGCGTTCATCATCAACCGCCAAAATATCCTGCAGACCAGCCCCCGCTTCAGCGGTGAACTTTTGGGGCAACCCAAGACCCCGGACTTTACCGCGGTTACCGGCATCCAGGCAGAGGAGATGGCAGCGGGCGGCGAAGAAAGCCTGTTTGCTGCCAGTCTGGTGAAGTCGAAGAAATGGGTGATGGTGGTCCGGGAAGACCCCAAAGAGACGCTGACCCCCCTGCTCCGGGCCCGGTTCTTCACGGCGCTCGTCGGCCTGGGGGGGATTCTGCTCATCGTCATCGGCGCGGTCTTCACCACCCGGTCCATGATGAGCGAGTTAATGGTGATGGAGCGAAAAAAGGCGGTCTCGGATGAGATCGCCATCCAGTCCAGCAAGATGGCGGCCCTGGGGAAGATGGCCGCGGGCATCGCCCACGAGATCAACAACCCCCTGGCGGTCATCGGCGAGAAGGCCGGCTGGATCAAGGACCTCCTGAAGATGGAAGATATGTCCCAGAGCAAAAACTATCAGGAGCTTTGGGATTCCGTGAGCAAGATCGAACAGCACATCAACCGGGCCAAAACCATCACCCACCGGCTGCTGGGGTTTGCCCGGCGCCTGGAGCCGGTCACCGAGGAAGTGCACCTCAACCGGGTCCTGGACGAGACCATCGACTTTCTGGAAAACGAAGCCCGCTACCGCAACATCGACATCCAGACGGATTATGCCCCTCAGTTGCCCGCGACCCACAGCGACCCGGCCCAATTGCAGCAGGCTTTCTTGAATATCCTCAACAACGCCATTGACGCCATCGGCAAGGACGGCGAAATCATCATTAAAACCAAGTACATCGCGAAAAATAATGAACTGGCCATTGAAATTTCGGATAATGGCCCCGGCATCCCCAAGGAGATGCTGGCCAAGATCTTCGATCCCTTTTACACCACTAAGGAGGTGGGGAAGGGTACTGGTCTGGGCCTGTCCATCGCTTACAGCATCGTGGAAAAACTGGGCGGCAGAATCATGGTGGCCAGCGGAGAAGGCCAAGGCACTGCCTTCACCATCTATCTGCCGGTAGCCTGAGGGCAGGAGCGCAAATTACCGGGACCTGCGGGGAGGTTCTTCAGCACGACCTCCATTGCTGCAGAGGACAGGGGGCCACAATGGATAAATTCCGGGTTTTGGTGGTGGATGATGAACTGGATTTTCTGGAGACCATTGTCAAGCGCCTGCAGGCCCGAAATATCAACGTCATGGGCGCGGAGAGCGGCCGCCAGGCCCTGGACCTGATGGCCGGGCAGGACTTTGACGTGGTCGTCCTGGACGTCAAGATGCCCGGGATGGACGGCATCGAGACCCTGCGGGAGATGAAAAAGAGGAAGCCCCTGGTGGAGGTAATCATGCTCACCGGCCACGCTTCGGTGGAATCGGGCATCCAGGGTATGCAGCTGGGGGCCTTCGACTACGTCATGAAACCCGTGGCCCTGGACGAGCTCCTGGAAAAGATGCGCCAGGCTTACGAGAGAAAGCTGATCCAGGAAGGTCAGACCCAGTAATCTTCCTTTTTCCCAGAGGCGGCCCTGCTCCCGGGATTTGCCCGCCTGGGGCCCATCCCGGCCGGGGGGCGCCTTTTTCTGCTAGAGCACCGGAGGCGTGAGTTGGACATGAGCCCTGCCCCTTCGGACAAGTGGCTGCTGGATGAGCGCCTGCTCCACGCCCATCGGCTGGCCGCCATCGGTGAGCTGGCCGCGGGCATCGCCCACGAAATCAATAACCCCCTGGCCATCATCCGCCAGGAGGCGGAATTGCTCCTGCGCCTGCTCTCCCGCCAGGACTCCCTCAATCCCCAGGACCTGGCGCAACTTCAGGACTCCCTGCGCCAGGTGGTGCAGCAGGTGGACCGGTGCACCGAGATCATCCGCAACCTCCTGGACTTCGCCCGCAAGCGCGAGCCGGTGGTCCAATTGGTGGACATCCACCAGGTTCTGGAAACCATGATCATGCTGGTGGAAAAGGAGGCCAGAAATAACAATATCCAGATCATCCGGCGCTATGACCCGGAGATGGTCCCTCTTTTCACCGACGCCCCGCAGCTGCGCCAGGTGATCCTGAACCTGCTCAATAACGCGGCCCACGCCATCGGCCAGGGCGGCACCATTACCATCGACACCAGCCACGACCAGGAGGCCGTCCACCTCGCGGTCCGGGACACGGGCTGCGGCATCCCCCCGGAGCACCTGGAGAAGATCTTTGACCCCTTCTTCACCACCAAGCCCCCGGGGCAGGGCACCGGTCTGGGACTTTCCATCTCCCACGGCATCATCCAGAGGCGGGGGGGCAAGATGTCCGTGGCCAGCACCGTGGGCCAGGGGACCGTGTTCAGCATCACCCTGCCCTCCCCCGGCAGTCTGCACCGGAGCCCTTAAGGTGGAGGCCAAACCCCGGGTCCTGCTGGTGGACGACGAAGAGCGGTTCCGCACCACCCTGGCCCGGATGCTGGCCGGGGAGGGCCTCACCGTGGTGGCCCTGGGGAGCGGCCGGGAAGCCCTAGAGGAACTGCGAAAGCAGCCTTTTGACGTCATGCTCCTGGACCTGCGCATGCCGGAGATGGACGGCCTCACCACCCTGGCGGAGGCAAAACGACTGAGCCCCGGCACCGAGGTCATCATCCTCACGGGCCATGCCTCCCTGGACGCGGCCATGGACATCATCCGCCTGGGCGGCTACGATTACCTGCTGAAACCCTGCCCCCTGGAAGACCTGCTCCTGAAGCTCGAGGCGGCTTACGAGAAGAAGGTGGAGCGGGAAAAGCGCGCCCTAAAGAGCGCTCCTGTCTCCGAAGGGACCTGATCACGGCTGGCCGCGCCCCGGGGCCGGCACTCCGGCCCGAAAGGCCAGGGCCGCGGTCACCAGCAGAACGGCGATGACGGCGAAGGGGGCCCGGTAGTCAACCCCGCCCCAGAAGGCGATGAGAACCCCGGCCAGGAGCGGACCCAGGGCGTGGCCCACATCAAAGATGGTGCCGAACGCCCCCATGGCCGAACCCAGGTGGTCTTGCCGGCAGAAGTCCGCCACCAGGGCCGCGGCGGAGGAAGTAACCACGGCCTCCCCCAGCCCGAAGCAGGCTGCCAGGCCCAGTAGCAGGGGAAAATGCCGCACCCAGGGGACCCCCGCAAAGGACAGGGCGCAGACAAACATTCCCCAGAAGAGCAGGCCGGTGCGCCCATGGCGGTCCGAGAAACCGCCCATGATGGGCTTGGAAAGGATGACGGTGACGATCTGCACCCCCCAGAGCAGCCCCGCCTGGAAGGCCGAAAAGCCGCAGATCTGCACCGCGTAAATGGGCAGGAAGGCCTCCAGGGCGCCTAAGGCCAAGTAAAGCACGCCTTCCAGGTTGCTGGTGAGGAAGACGCGGCGGTCCAGGAGGATTTCCCGCACCCCCGCCAGGAATTGGGCCGCCACCGCGCTCCGGATCCTGCCGCCCTCAGGCCGCAGCTCCTCCCCTTGCCCCCGCAGCACCCAGAGGGCCAAAAGCCAGGAGGCCATTCCCAGGGCCGCCACCGCCCCGTAGACCTGGTGAAAAGTGCCGAGGCCCGGGCCGGCCCCGGGGGATAGGTGGGTCAGGAGAAAACCGCCCAGGGGCGCGCCCAGGAGGTTGCCCACAATGGTGAGGGAGGAAAACCAGGAAAGCATCTCGGCCCGGCGCTCCTGGGCCAGCCCGGCGACCATGGCCATGGACACGGGGCCATAGATGGCAGTGGCCAAACCGTGGGCGAAGCGCACCGCCACCAGGCCGGGATAACTGGACACATGGAGATAGGCCAGAGGGATGAAGGCAAAGCAGGCCAGGCCCAACAGCAGGGTGCGGCGCCGGCCCAGGACGTCGGCCAGCACCCCCGCAGGCATCTTGAAGAAGATCCCGGTGACGGTGGAGGCCGCGACACAAAAGCCGATGGCTTCGGGGCCAGCCCCCAGGGCCGCGGCGAACAGGGCCAGCACCGGCGTGCGGGCCAGGGCGTAGGAGGCCCGGGCCAGGAAGCCCACGGCGCACAGGCCCTTAAAGAGACGCGGCAGGGGGGGAAGGTAGCTCAAGTTCGGAGGCCGTGGGTTTTGACAGGGATACCGCTTCAGACCAAAGCTGGAACGAGATTTACTTCCGCCTATCGTTATTGTTTAACTTCTGGTCCATCTCGCTTTCAAATTTGTGGAGTTCCAGGCCGAATGCCTGTTCAAAGGCCTGGATTGGAGTCTGCTGTTGTAACTTTAGGAAATAATTAAAGATAGAGTTACCCCCCTGGCGCCGGGATAATTCCAGCGCCGCCAAAGTAGCCTTGCTATAAACGACATTCCCCCCGTATTTGTCCGTGGCGGCATTCCAGTCCTTGGGGGAATGCAAATCTTTTAGACTCGGCAAGCTCGCCGCCTTCTTCAGAACCTTTGACCTTTCTTGGCGGTATTTATCCAAGGTCTTATCCGTCATGGTGCCTACTATTTGGAAAGCAATAACGTTGGCGCATCCTTCTTCGATCCATTTGACCTCGTGAACTTTTTTCAGCCCCGCCACCTGAAATTGATACCAGTGAACGATTTCGTGGCAGGCCAGCTCGATGATCCAAGGCACGGGATCCGAGGGCCTGGCTTTAATGAGCAAGAGATATTCCACTTTCCCCTCCCGGGCCTTGCCGGCGGTGAGGCGCGCGTCTTTTTGTGCAGTGGCCGGAGGGTAGCCAAAATCCTTCAACAAGACCTCTTCATAAGTTTTGTTATCCGGAGCAATAATGATTCGCATCCTTTTTTGCAGAGCTATTTTATAATTATCGGAGAAGAAGCGGGTGATATTATTGATGGCAATAGTTATGTATTTGAAATGGGTAGATGAAACACCCGGTTTGGCATCTATTTTTATTCCCGTTTGCGCCAATGCTGCGGGCAAAACCAGAAATGATATTACAATTGCTATTAAAACCGCACAAGCCCATCGTCTCAAGTCCGCTCCCATTAACAGTCCTCTCCTCACGAGCTTCCCAATTCCCGGTACCGATGTCACCGTTATGCGCCAATCCTGCCTTTCAGGGCCTCCAGCTGAAAGTCATAGGCGTGCAGGCCCTTGGAAGTGAAGCTCAGGGTGCCGATCTTTACCCCCAATTCCTGGGCCAGGTATTCCAGGAGCAAGGCCAAGCCTCCCATATTCTCGGGCCAGCCGCCGTAGCAGTCCCACGACCGGAAATAAACGTTCATGCAGAGGTAATGTGCGCCGTCTTCCTGGACGATTTTGGTATCCACCAGGCGCAGGCAGGGACTGGTACCGCGCTCCATCTCGGTGTCATACTTCTTGTCATAGGCGAAATTGGATTCCGGGTAGCCGATGTTCATGCAGCAATGGTTATTGCCGAAACCTTTCTTCTGGTAATGGTCCAGGCACCATTGCACCTGGTCCGGGACGGTCACCACCGCCTCCTGGCCCTCCAGGCGGGTGCCGTTCAGGACCAGCTTAGGCACGGCATACATGCCCCCCCGCAGCCAGGTGGCATAGCGGTAATGCTCGTTGGGGCTCAATTCCCCGTTCATCAGGTATTCCACGAAGTAGTTTTCAATGGACTCGTCCGTGGTGGGCGCGGGGATGCCCTGGGGCACGGTCACCGCCAGGGGCAGCCTCACCCCTCCTGCGGTATATTGAATGGGCTCTAAAATGGTGCCGCTGACAAAGTCGAACTCCAGCCTCTCCGCCCCGGCAAAAGAGCCGGCGTCAATTTTGTAGCGCCGGCCATGAAGATAAAGCTGGCGCAGCAATGCAAACCAGGTCTCGTCCAGGTTCCGGCCCATCACATGGAGGGATTTAAAACCTTTCACAGCCTTCCTCCTCTAATTTTAGTGCGGTTTTTCTTTTAAGGAACCTCTGAAAAATCAATCAAACCTGTCAACCTGAGGGAGCGAAGGGACCGAAGCTTCTGGTGGTGTGTCTTATCTTATACGAATCTTCTGAATCTTTATAGCGGAGACTGCTCGGACTTGCAGGGGCGAGGTTTCCTCGCCCGGAGGCGGGCGGGGGACCCCGCCCCTACGTGACAGAAATGAATTTTACCATAGTTCATGAACCTCCGGCGAAACCCAAATAATGAAAATGCCGAAGTGGGGGCGGGTTTCAAACCCGCCCCTACAGCAAACAGCGGTGCCACGGAATGTTAGAATAGATTTTCTTTTTTCCGCTTATTTACCGGCTTCAGCCTCGGTGGCCGGATTAACCATGGCCTCCAGGTCCAGGGTGTAGTTTCCTTCCAGGAAGCTCCGGGCCACCGCCTCCACGCTCACTTCGCTGACCATGAGCATGTCCATCTGCCGGGTGTACTGGAGCAGGCGCCCGATGAGGTCCAGCTTCTCCTGAAGGGTGGCGCAGTCGTATTTCATCAGGCGGGCGTCCACCCGGTCGGCCTTGACGTCCACGGTGAAATCCAGGCCCAGGAGGGCGATGGCGATGGCCCGGGCCCGGCGGTTGCGGCGCACGTCATCCGCGGCCCCGCCTTTGAAGGCAAAGGTGATGTAGTTCTTATTCACCGTCAGGCCGCAGTAACAGTCCAGGACGCTGTAATGGTAGCCCACCCGGGAAGAGAAGTTGAGGTACTTGTCGGAGACGATGGCGTAGCTCTTGTCGCCGAAGCGGTCCTCCAGACCCGGAGGGGAGAGAAGTTGCTCCCGCATCACCGAGAACAGCCCCGAAATCTGGATGGGCCGGGGCTCCCGGGATTGGAGCCCCGGGTGCAGCATGCCCTGAAGCAGGGCCTTCAGGGGAATGGAGGTGATTTTATCCACCGTCACCTTATTCGCCTCGGGGCCGACGCCGCTCAGGCCGCCCCCCAGGTCAATGAGGTAAAGATCCAGGGGGATGGGCGCGTCGAGCTTCAGGGCCCCCCCGCCCCGCTGGAAGACCAGGTCGCTGATCTGAAACATTTCCTGGTAGGAGAGTTCGTGCACCAGTCGGCCCAGGTCGTGGAGGGAGCGGCAGTTCTCCGGGGTAAAGTCCGGGGAGCGGGGGTCCACCAGGCGCAGCGACAGGATGTGCTCGGCCACCTTTTTCAGGGTCTGGTACACCGGCGTGCCCTGCATGTGGGCCTCACGGGCCTGGGCCCGGGCCAGGAGTTCCGGCACCCGGCCCAGGTAAACCCGGCCGGTGTAAGCGTCCACGGTGACCTCGGCCCCGGCGGGGATGACCCGGGTGGCCACCCTGGTGTCTAGGAGCGCCGGCACCGCAAATTCCCGGGCCAGGGAGGCCATGTGGCCGGAGATGCTGCCGGAATCGGTGACAATGGCCTGGGCCCGGGGCATGGCCACCACGAACTTGGGAGAGGAGTGCCGGGCCACTAGCACCGCGCCCGCGGGGAAATTCAGCAGGTCCTCATCCTTCAGGACCGGGTAGGCGGGCCCACAGCCCACGCCGGGAAAGGCCGCGGCCCCGCCCTCCACCAGCAGCGGGTAGCCCGGCAGGGGGGGCACGGCCTCCAGGCCGCCTTCCGGGGCCTTGAACCTGAGGGGCCGGCACTGCAGCACCAGGAGACGCCCGGCCTGATCCAGGGCCCACTCGATGTCCTGGGGTCCGTGGTAATGCTCGTCGAGAGTGAGGGCATAGCCCGCCAGGGTGCGGATTTGCTCCGGCGTCAGGCAGGGCCGCTCCTGCTCCTCCGGGGGCACGGGCTCGTCCCTGAGGCCTCCTTCCGGCAGGCTCACCAGCTTCCGGGTCTTGGCCGCCACCTGCACCTTGAGAATCTCCCGGTCCGGCCCCTTGGCCACGGTATAAGTGTCCGGGGTGATGACCCCCTCCACCGCGTAGGGCCCCAGACCCCACACCGCGCTGATGAGTACGTGGTCCGCCAGGATGTCGTAGGGGTGGTGGGAATACATGACGCCGCTGGCCACGGAGTCCACCATCTCCAGGCAGGCCACGCTCATGGCGCTGTCTTCGTCCCGGATGCCCTTGTTCAGGCGGTAGGCCATGGCCCGGGGAGTGTAAAGGCTGGCGATGATCTCCTTATAGGCGGGGCCCAGCCGGTCGCCGGTGAGGTTGAGGAGGGTCAGGTACTGGCCCGCGAAGGAGAGCTCGCTGTCTTCGCCGATGGCGCTGGAGCGCAAGGACACCCGCAGGGTGCGGGGGTCCACGCCCGGAGGCAGGGCTTCCCGGGCCATCTCCCGGTAAGCCGCGGCTATGGCTTCCTCCAGGTCCGGCGGCAGGGCTGCGTTGAGGATGAGCTGCTGGATGTCCTGGCTCACCGCGGCCAGGGACTGGGGGCTGGCGGGGTCCAGCTCCATCTTGCGCTTGTTGATTTCGTCCACCAGGTCGTTGGCGGCCAGGAAGTAGCCATAGGCCCTGGTGGTGATGGCAAAGCCCCGGGGGATGGGCAAACCCAGACCAGCCACCTCGCCCAGGTGGGCGTTCTTGCCTCCCACCCAGTCCACCATGTCCTTGTTGATCTGGGTATAAGGGAGGACCAAGGCGGTGGTGGGGGGTTCCTTCTTCTCCCCCAACTCTTCCTTGATGCGATTGTTGATGCGCTCCAGGATGTCGTAGAGGTAGGGGTACTTGTGGCCGGAGAGCACGTCCAGGCTCTTGATCATGCGGAAGGTGTGGAACGCGGCCCGGGTGGCCTGGGAGCGCACGTAGGACATGCCGAAGACCTGGCGGCCCTGGAGCTTCTCCTCCAGGTCGGCGATGACATTGAGAAGCTGGCTGTTGGAGTCTAGGAGATCCTTGAAGCAAGCGTAGCGAAAACGGAAGGCGGCGGCTACCTCGTCTCGGGCTGGGGCGCCGCGGCCTTTCCACTTACGGTAGATATTCCGGAATAAGTTGAGGGTCTCCACCATTGACGAGCCTGTCCGTCTTTCCCTACATCAAGAATTATACCAGATTGGGGGCCCCGGGGACAGCAGGAATGAGGCTGAAGGAACAGGGCGGGGAGGTTAAAACCTCTTGCTCCCCTCTTACCCTCTTTACAACCTGTAAAAAATGCTGACATTGCCACCGGGCTCAAGACGGGGGAAAGTCCCGGCTGATGACCAAAGTTTCTGAAATCTCAGGTAGTTATTTCTGGCACTGCAGACACCTTTCCTGGCACAACCGTTGCTTATTTTCCCGGCGGAAGGGCTAGGTCTCAGGTTCCGGCCTGCCAGGCCGGCCCGGAGAACAGGAGAGAAAGCAACGGTGGGATGGCACCATCCCCAGGTCCTAAATGAGGAGGTCTTTTTATGAAGGTACTGGTGGCAACGGACGGCTCGGAACAGTCCATGAAGGCCGTACTCCGGGCCCTGGATTTGGCCGAGAAACAAGGGGCTGAGGTCACCATCATGGCGGTGGCTTACTACATCAAGGATTACTTTGACGATATGCCGCCCAATGTCCAGGACAAACTGGAGGCCGAGGCCGCGACTGCCCTGAAGAAGGCCAAAGCCCTATTCGACGCCAAGGGCATCCCGGCAAACACCGAGCTGCAGGCAGGTCAGGTGCCGGCCAACAACATTATCCGCTTCGCCGAGGATGGCAAGTTCGACCGGATCATCGTGGGCAGCAGCGGCATCCATGGACTGGAGAGAGTCTTGATGGGCAGCACCGCGGCCAAGGTGGTGGCCCATGCCCCCTGCGAAGTAACCGTGGTGCGGTGATGACAGAGACCGATGAGGGAGGGTTGAACATGCGCAAACTTTGGGCAAGATTAATGGGGCTGGGAGTCCTGGCCTTCCTGCTGCTGCCGGAGCTGGCCCAGGCCGCGGGACCGAAGGCCGCACCCCTGGCTATCGTGGCCGATACCCGCAAATTTACCGGCTGGGAAGCCTGGTGGACTAACCTCTACAATGAGAGTCACTTTTATTTCACTCTGGTGACGGTGGTCACCATTCCCATTGTGGGACTGATCTTTGGAGTCCTGGCGGACATCATCATGTCCCGGATCGGCATCGATCTGAAGTCCCGGGAACTGGCGGAACACTAATAATTTCCAGCTATCAGGAGGTTAATATATGGACTGGTTATATGTACTAATGCCCATCGCCGGGGTAAAGATATTTTGGCCCGGCCTGATCATTTTAGGCGTGGGCGTGGGCATCATCGGCGGTTTCTTCGGCATGGGCGGCGCCTGGATGGTGACCCCCGGGCTGAACATCCTGGGCTTTCCCATGGCCTTTGCCATCGGCACCGACATCGCCCACATGGCGGGCAAATCCCTCATCTCCACCATGCGGCACGGCAAATTCGGCAATGTGGATTATAAGCTAGGCTTCATCATGCTGGTAGGCACGGTGGTTGGCTTTGAAGTGGGCGCTCAGATGGTCATGTGGCTGGAACGCCTGGGCGTGGTAGATTTTTATGTCCGGCTGCTTTACATCGTCCTCCTGGCCTTTATTACCTGGATGGTCTTTACCGACGTGGCCAAGAGAAAGAGAAAGGAACGGGAAGCGGCGGCGGCTGGTAAAGAGATAGACAAGCTGGCCACCGGTATCGAGTGGTCCAAGACCCTGCACAAGATCAAGATCCCGCCCATGGTGCATTTCAAGCAGGCCATGATCTACTGCTCCGCCTGGCTGCCCATCCTGGTGAGCTTCCTCACCGGCTGGCTGGCGGGCATCCTGGGCATCGGCGGCGGCCTGATCCGCATGCCCTCCCTGATCTACTTTGTGGGCTGTCCCACCCACGTGGCCGTGGGCACCGACCTCTTTGAGGTGATGATCTCGGGACTTTACGGCACCGCCACCTACACTTACAAGGGACGCACGGAGCTGATGGCAGCCATGATCATGCTGGTGGGCGCGGCGGTGGGCGCCCAGATCGGCACCGTGGCCACCAAGTACATCAAGGGCTACGGCATCCGCATCGCCTTCGGCCTGGCCGTCCTCGGTTGCATGCTGTCCATCATTCTGAAACTTATCCCCCGGTGGGTTCCGATCCTTAAAGACGTCATGGATATAGGGGCCACGGTTCTCATCCTGGGCCTGGTGGGCTGCATGTCCCTCTATATTTTCGTGCAGATGATAGCCGGGGCCAGGCGAGAGGTCGCCCAAAAGAAGGCCAAGGCCCACGTGGCGGTGGGATAATATGGATTTTCTGGAGAGGAGATACCTGATGGGTAAGAAACTTAGCTGGTGGGCTCTCGCAGCCAGCTTGTCATTGGCCCTGGTGCTCGGCTGCCTTGGCTGCGGGGAAATGGGTAAGGTGGACCAAGGCAGGGTTATCGCCTTTGACAAGGACAAAGAAACGGTCACCTTTATCATCGATGTCAAGCATGACCCGGCCAATCCCGACTACAGCGGGGCGCCCTTAACCTTTGCCCTTCCCGAGGTTGCCAGCGAGCGGGGAGAGGATCCTAAAGCCGGCAAAAGGATGAAGCTGGACACCAAGACCAGGGAGATCGTCATTTACGATGAGGCCACCAAAGGCTTCAAGAAAATCAATTACACCCTCATCGATCAGAAGGAAGGCGTGGCCAAGAATGACGCCTTGGTGGCCGGCAAGAAGTTCCCCATAGTGGACAAGGCCAAGAAAACCATCACCATCTACTCCGGGCGGCAGAAGATCCTGACCACCTTCTCCCTGCCCGAGGAATACTTTGCCCTGCCGGACGATACCTGGGATGCCGGGGACGAGGTCCGGGTCTACTTTAAAGAGCCGGGCAAGGCCTTGCGGTTCATGAACATCACCCGGACGGACATCTTCAAGAAATAGGCCGACCCCCGGCGCCCCTCAGGAGAGTCGCCCCCGGCTCGGGGCGATTCTCCTGATTTTTTGGAGAATGACATGGAACTGAACCGGGTGGCCCGGTGGCGCAATTACGCGGGAAAAGCCGGGGCCCTCTTTGCCCTCCTGGCTATGCTATCCGTGCTGGATGGCCTCATCGCCCGGTTCCGGGAGCCCGCGGACCTGATCCGGGCCCTCCCGGGAGAGATGGTAGATGTCAATGGCCCCTTGAGGGAAGCGCTGCCGAGCCTGAAGGACCTGATCTACACCAGCGACTCGGAGGATATTTCCATATCCTTTCTTGAGCTTCAGCGGGGGTATTTCCTGGGAGGAAACATGTGGCGGGGCCGCCTAACGGTGAGCCCGCAGACTCCACCGGGAGAATACCGCCTGAGTGTCATGGTCTGGGAGCGGCCCGCGGCGGCGCCGCCTCTGACTTTTCGCATCCTGGTATATGCTGACCCGGGGAACCGGCAAACCCAGGCCAAATCCCTGTGGCGGCGCTACGCCGGGGTCTCCCCCTGGCTGGCCGCGGCCTTTTGCCTGCCGGGAATTCTCCTGTCCTTTGGCGGGGTCTTTCTCCTCTCCCAGAAGATGGAGGCGCTCCTGACCCGGGTGGGCCGGGCGGAAATCTACCGGGTGGTGAAAAAAGACGGGGACTGGCTCATTGCCTTCGGCCTGGGGAGTACCCACGGCGTCAAGGTGGGGGCCACCGTCACTCTGCTGGACCCGGAGGGCCTGCCCGTGGGCCAGGCCACCGTGGTGGAGGTGACGGCCACGGACGCGGCCGCGGCGGTGAGCACCCCCCAGGAGATCCATCCGGGATACCTGGTGGTCCTGGGATAGTTTCGGTAGCCAACGAAAATTATTGTATAATCTTTTGGAGCACTTCCCATCAAAGGAGCGGCATCATCTTCCATGTGGCGGCGCCTGAGCCTGCGGGCCAGGATTTTCTTGATCCTCAGCGCCCTCCTGCTCACCACCCTGGGAGGCGGCCTGGTGACCATGTGGCACACCGAGGCCATGGACAGCCTGTTCACCTCCCTCATCGACAAGAACGTGGCCTCCCTGCAGGCCGCCCAGGAACTGGAGACCGCGCTGCTCATCCAGCGGGGCCTCACCACCTACTTCTTTCTGGACGACAACCCCGACTGGCTCAAGCAATTGGAACAGTATCACCAGAGTTTCCTGGAGTGGCTGGGCAAGGCGCGGAAATCCGCTTATACTGAGCCCATGGAGGAACTCCTGGGGCAGATCGAGGCGCAGTACCGCAGCTACATAGTAGCCCGGGGAGAGGTGATCAAGTTTTACCAGGCCGGAGACCGCATCGCCGGGGCGGCGCGGCATCCCCAGGTGCGCCGCCAGTTCAACGAGCTCCTCAACCTCTGCGAACGCCTGAGCCTGATGCAAGAGTACTCCATTGCCCGGGCGCGCACGGAGTCCCGGGCCCGGGCCCGGTTCATCAACGCCATCACCCTGGTGGCTATCCCCGGGGTGGCCATTCTGGGAGCGCTGCTGGCTTATATCCTCATCAAGCAGATCTTGGGCCCCATCCGCGCGCTGGCGGTGGAGGCCGCCGGAGCGCCGGGGGTGGCGCCGGGGGCCCCCGGCCCGGACGAGGTCAAGGCTCTGAGCCGGCGGGTGTATAGCCTGATGGAGAACGTGGACGAGGCCCAGAGCCAGCTGGAGCGCAGCCAGGAGCACCTGATCCAGTCGGGCAAGTGGGCCCTGGTGGGCAAGCTGGCCGCAGGCGTGGCCCACAGCATCCGCAACCCCCTGACCTCGGTGAAGATGCGCCTCTTCTCCATGGAGCGGACCCTCAAGCTCACCCCCACCCAGCGGGAGGACCTGGAGGTGATCTCCGAGGAGATTCGCCATATCGACACCATTGTCCGCAATTTCATGGAATTTTCCCGCCCCCCCAAGCTGAAGATGCAGCGCCTCAGCCCTTCCGACGTGGTGGACATGGCCCTGCAGCTGCTCAGGCCCCGGCTGGATTCCTACGGGGTGGCGGTCCAGGTGGAGCGCCCCATGAAGCTGCCGGAGATCCTGGCCGACCCGGAACAGCTCAAGGAGGTCCTGGTGAACCTGCTGGTAAACGCCTGCGAGGCCATGGCCGCCGGCGGCCTCATCACCATCAAGGAGGAAGAGGGCGTGGTTCCTGAGGTGGGCCACGTGGTGACCATCCGGGTCAGCGACAACGGCCCGGGCATCCCAGAAAACATCCAGGCCAGCGTCATGCAGCCCTTCTTCAGCACCAAGGAAGAGGGCACCGGCCTGGGGCTGGCCATCGCCACCCGCATCATCGAAGACCACGGGGGCTGGATTGACCTCGCCTCCCGGGAAGGGGCGGGCGCCACCTTCAGCATCACCCTGCCCCATGGAGAGCATCAGGCATGGGCACCATCCTCATCGTAGACGACGACCCCCAGCTCCGGGCGTCCTTTGAGAAGCTCCTCGCCGCGGAGGGCCACACGGTGCGCACCGCGCCCAGCGGGGAGGCGGCCTTGGCCCAGGTCAGGCAGGAGCTGCCCGACCTGGTGATCATGGACGTGCGCCTGCCGGGCATGGACGGCCTGGCCGCGTTTCGGGCCATGCACGAGATCGAGCCCAAGCTGCCGGTGATCATCATGACCGCGTTCGGCACCACGGACACGGCCATCGAGGCCACCAAGCTGGGGGCTTTTGAATACGTCCTCAAGCCCTTTGACATTCCCGACATCCTGGCGCTCATCGGCCAGGCCCTGGACGCGGGGCGTTTCATGCGCTCCCGGGTGGAGATGGACGTGCCCCCCGACGCCACCGCCGGGGACGCGCTCATCGGCAAGAGCAAAGTCATGCAGGAGGTCTACAAGGCCATCGGCCGGGTGGCCTCCACCGACGCCACCGTCCTCATCCGGGGGGAGTCCGGCACCGGCAAGGAGCTGGTGGCCCGGGCCATCTACCAGCACAGCCTCAGGGCCAATAAGCCCTTCCTGGTGATCAACTGCGTGGCCATCCCCGAGACCCTGCTGGAGAGCGAACTCTTCGGCTACGAGAAGGGCGCGTTCACCGGCGCGGTGAACCGCCGGGTGGGCAAGTTCGAGCAGGCCCACGGCGGCACCGTCTTCCTGGACGAAATCGGCGACATGCCTTTCAACATCCAGGCCAAGATCCTGCGCCTGCTGCAGGAGAAGAGCATCGAACGCCTGGGCGGCCGGGAGCCCATCCCCGTGGACGTGCGCATCATCGCCGCCACCAACCGGGACCTGGAAGCCGCCCTGACCTCCGGGCGCTTCCGGGAAGACCTTTACTACCGCCTGAAAGTGGTGACCTTGTGGCTGCCGCCCTTGCGGGCCCGGACCGAGGACGTGCCCCTCCTGGCCGAATACTTCCTGGCCCGATTCGCCCGGGACATGGACCTGGCCAACCCCGGCCTGGCCCGGGAAGCCAGGGCTTTTCTCAGCCACTACCAGTGGCCGGGAAACGTGCGGGAATTGGCCAACGCCATGCAGAAGGCCCTGATCTTCAGCCGGGGCTACCCCATCCACCCGGAGGACCTCTCCCGGGCCATGGGTGGGGAAAGCGCCGGCCACGAGGCCGAGGACGCCGGCGCCGACGCCCTGATCCGCCGCTGGATTCACCAGTCCCTGCTGGTGGGCGAAGACCAGGGCCGGTTCGAAACCTGCATGGACCGCTTTGCGGCGCTGCTCATCAGCGAAGCCCTGGACCTCACCGGCGGCAACCGCAGCCGGGCCGCCCGGCTCCTGGGCATCTCCCGCCCCACCCTGCTGGCCAAGATCGACAAGTACCGGCTCAAGGTGGCCACCGCCGTCAAACCCGAAGGTTCCTGAGTCCCCTGCCTGCCCTCCCCGAGACTTTTACAAACTGTAAAAAATGGCGACAGCCCGCCGCGACAGGCAGTGTGTCTGCCTTCTGATTATTCCTGTCTTTTCAAGTAGTTAGCCGCGACCTCGACATTTTCCTCTTTGGCACGCCCATTGCTCTTTGGTAGGTGGAAGCCCCCGGCAGCACCGGAATTCTTCCGGTTTGGGCAATAAGAGTCGGCCGGGGGCGGGGGAGACTACTTCGAGGAGCACTCCGTGGACCCTGCGGCCAAGATCTTGATCGCCGACCGCAACCGGCACGTGCGGGAACTGCTGCGGCGGGAGCTGACCGCGGAGGGCTACCGGGTGGTGGTGGCCAAAGACGGGCGGGAGCTGCTGGAGTTGCTGGCCGGGCCCGAGGCCCCGGACCTGCTCATCCTGGACCTGGAAGTCCCCTACCTGGACGAGGTGGCGTTGTGGAACCGGCTCAAAGGGCAGGAGCCCGCCATCCCCGTGTTGATCCACACCTTCGGGCCGGAGGACCGCGGCCCCCAGCCCGGGGCCCCGGCCGTGTCTTTCCTGGAAAAACGGGGGGACACAAACCACCTCAAGGCTGCCGTGGTGGACGCCATCACCCGGACCTCCGCGGCAGGCCCCGGGAAGGAAGTATGAGACCCGGCAAAGCGCGGCCCTGGACCAGGCTGATCCCGCGGCCGGGGCGGGCTTCGGGGCCCCGCCTGGCGCGGCGCACCTCCCGCGGGTGGAGGCTGCTCCCCCTTCCACCCCGCCCTGCCCGGCCCCCCGGCCCGCCGCCACTACCCGATTATTTTGACATCCTCCCGGTCACTTACTTGCACATGTAGGCCATGGGGCGCACATGGGCAGCCTCCTGAAGCGGATTAAAGGCATCTTTGGCCGGGACCGGGCCGCCGCGGCCCAGGCCGTGGAGGAGCTGCGCGCGGTCTTTAAGGCCAAGTACCACGCCTTTAAACTGCTGCTGGCAGCCAACAACAGCGCGCTCCAGCTCATGACGGACATGGAGGCTGCGCTCCACGGCAGCCAGAGCTTCGGCATGACCTTCATCCGCGGCCACACCACCGCGGTCTGCGTCAACGTCTTCAATCTCATCAAGTACCTGAACGAGCTGTCCGGGGGCAAATACCGGGCCCTGGAAGGAGTCTTCGCCGACATTGAGGCCAAAGTCGCGGCCATCCTGGCCCGGCGGCCCGCACCGGCCGTTAAGGAGCTGGTCCTGCCCCTGAGACAGGTGCACAAGGGCATGGCCGACGGCGTGGGCAGCAAGATGGCCAACCTGGGGGAGATCAGCGCCAGGGTCCCCGGAGTCAGGGTGCCCGAAGGGTTCGCCATCACCGCGGCCGCGTACGAGCGCTTCCTCACCCACCACCGGCTCCAGGAGGAGATCAACCGTCGGCTCCAGGCTCTGGAGGCGGAAGACATCTCGGACCTCTACCGTCTGAGCTCAGAGGTGCAGATGCTTATCATCAGCGCCCCCCTGCCGCCGGACCTGGAGGAGGCCATCTACCATGCCTACGTGGAGCTGACGGCCCGCCTGGGCCGCGCCCCGAGGGTGGCCCTGCGCTCCAGCGCCATGGGCGAGGACGCCCTGGACACCTCCTTTGCCGGCCAGTACCGCTCAGAGCTCAACGTCAGCCGCGAAAATCTCGGTCCGGCCTACAAGGAAGTCCTGGCCTCCAAGTACGCCCTGACCGCGCTCAACTACCGCCTGCACAAGGGGCTGCGGGACGAAGACGTGGCCATGTGCGTGGGCGTCATGGAGATGGTGGACGCGGCCGCGGGGGGCGTCATGTATTCCCGGGACCCCACGGACATCAGGAGCGACCACGTGCTCATCAACGCGGTGCACGGGCTGCCCAAGTCCGTGGTGGACGGCAGCGTCACTCCGGACCTCTGGGTGGTCTCCCGGGGCGAGCCCCGGGCCATTGTGCGCAAGGAGATCCGGGACAAGAAGCAGAAGGCCGTCTGCCTCCCCGGCGAAGGGGTGGTGCTGGTGGATGACGCAGCCGCCACCCAGCCGGCCCTCACGGACGAGCAGGCCCTGCAGCTGGCGGATTTATCTCTGTCCCTGGAGGAGCACTTTGGCTCCCCCCAGGACATCGAGTGGTGCCTGGATGGCGCCGGCCGCCTCCTCGTCCTCCAGAGCCGCCCCTTGAAGCAGCTCTCAGCCCCGGCCCGGGAGGAGGCCGCGCCGGCTCCACCTCCTGCGGTCGGCGTGGACCACCCGGTGCTGCTTAAGGGCGGGGAAACCGCGGGCCCCGGGGTAGCCGCAGGCCCGGTCTTTGTGGTTCGGAACAACGCGGACCTGCTCCAGTTCCCCGAGGCCGCGGTGCTGGTCACCGCGTTTCCCCACCCCAGTTGGGCCACTTTGCTCCCCCGGGCCGCGGCGGTGGTCACCGACCGGGGCGGCGTCACCGGGCACCTGGCCAACGTGGCCCGGGAATTCGCCGTCCCGGCCCTGTTCAACACCGGGGAGGCCACCTCCCTCCTAAAGAACGGCCAGGTCATTACCGTGGACGCCGACGGCCTGACCGTTTACCGGGGGCAGGTGGAGTCCCTCCTGACCCAGGCACCGCCCCGGCGGGGCCTCATGACCGGCACCCCGGTGGGAAAGACCCTGAAGGAGGTCATGGCCCTGGTCACTCCCCTGAACCTCACCGACCCCGACAGCCCTGACTTCAAACCCAAGAGCTGCCGCACCCTGCACGACATCACCCGCTTCGCCCACGAGGTCTCGGTGAAGGAGATGTTCACGCTGGATGAGCGCCAGGCCGTCTTCCGCTACTTCATCAAGCGCCTGGTGACGGACGTGCCCTTGCAGTGGTGGGTCCTGAACCTGGAGGACGGCTTCAAAGAAGAAGTGCCCGGGAAAGAGGTGACCCTGGACCAGATTGCCTCGGCCCCCATGGTGGCCTTGTGGCAGGGCATCACCGCGGTGCCCTGGGAGGGGCCGCCCCCGGTGGACACCCGGGGCTTTTTGTCAGTGGTCATGGGCGCGGCCACGGGCCCGGACCTGGCCACCGCGGGGGGCACCATCTTCGGCAACCAGAACTACTTCATGATTTCCCGGGACTTCGTGAACCTCACCTCCCGCCTGGGGTTCCACTTTTCCACCGTGGAGGCCCTGGTAGGCGAGCAACCCTTCGAGAACTATCTGCGCTTCGCGTTCAAGGGTGGGGCCGCGGACTACTCCCGGCGCGTGCTCCGGGCCAGGTTCGTGGCGGAGATTCTGGAGCGCTATGACTTCCAGGTGGATGTCAAAGAGGACGCTCTTTTCGCCCGCCTGGAGGGGGAGGCCAAAGATTACATGCTGAGCCGCCTGCGCATTTTAGGCTACGTCACCATCCATACCCGCCAGCTGGACATGATCATGCTGAACGAGGCCGACGTGCAGCACTACCGGGACAAGATCGTCGGCGACCTGGACCGGTTGCTCCCGGCGCCGGCCTAGCCCGTACCTGGGCTTCCTTTTTTCCCCAACGAGATAAAATTTTCATGAACTCTTTGAGAAGACGACTATAATGGCAAACGGTTTGCCTGCCTTGATGAGATAACGAGACACCAACTGCAGAAGAAAAAGCGGCCTGCGGGCCGCTTTTTCCTGGCCCCCTAGCTCGCCGTCTTCCCGTGCGCCTCCGGGCTCTTCCGGCCGCGGCCCCCAAGACATTATTTTCTCCTGAGGCCGAAAAATTTGATATATCTTCTGGGTAAGGAGATATTCAGGAGGGACCATGCTCGAAGAATTTCCCAGAAAGGTCACCCTTCCCGACGGCGTCAGCCTGACTCTCCGGCCCATGGCCAGGGATGATCAATACGCCCTTTATAACTTTTTCATTTGCCTGCCGGAGGAAGACCGACGTTTTTTAAGAAACGACGTGACCGACCGGAAGCTCATCGAAAAATGGGCCCGGAATCTCGACTATGACAAGGTCTTGCCCATCCTGGCCGAAACCGACGGCAAGATTGTGGCCAACGCCACCCTCCATTACCAGACCTTCGGGTGGGGACGGCACGTGGCGGAGATCCGCATCACCATTACCCCGGAATTTCAGGGCCGCGGTCTAGGCCAGTTGCTCCTGGGTGAGATCTACAAACTGGCGGCCCAAAATAAGGTAAAAAAAGTCCTTGCCAGGATCGTCGCTACCCGGTCGCCGGTGATCCGGGCTTTTGAAAGGGCCGGATATAACCAGTTGGCGGTGTTGAAGAACTACGTCAAGGACATCCATCACCAACGGTACGAAGACATTGCCCTCCTGGTCAAAGAGATAACTCCCTGAGCGGGGCAAAGGAGGTCTTATGCGAGAGGTAGTCATTGCCAGCGCGGCCCGCACCGCCATCGGCACGTTTGGCGGCACCTTGAAGGATGTGCCGGCCATTGAGCTGGGAGGGACGGTCATCAGGGAAGTCCTGCGCCGGGCCAAGATCCGGCCGGACAAGGTGGACCAGGTGATCATGGGAAACGCGCTGCAGGCTGGCCTGGGCGGCAACCCCGCCCGGCAGGCCGCGGCCCAGGCGGACATCTCCCAATACACCCCCGCGGTGACCGTGAACGCCCTGTGCGGCTCGGGGATGGAGGCGGTGATCACGGCCACCCAAAGGATCCAGGCCGGAGCCGCGGAAATCATCGTGGCCGGGGGTATGGAGAGCATGAGCCAGGCGCCCTTCGTGATGCCCCAAACCAGATGGGGCGCCCGCATGGGCCATGTACAGGTCCTGGACACCATGATCCACGACGCCCTCTGGTGCACCTTTTCGGACACGCACATGGGGGGCACCGCGGAAAACGTGGCGGAAAAATTCAAAATTACCCGGGAAGACCAGGACGCGTTTGCCGCCAGAAGCCAGCAGCGGGCCGAGCAAGCCATCAAGTCCGGGCGTTTCCAGGACGAGATCGTCCCCGTGGAAATCCCCCAGCGGCGGGGGGAGCCCATCGTCTTCGACACCGACGAATTCCCCCGGTTCGGCACCACCCTGGAGGCCCTGGCCAAACTGAAGCCGGCTTTCAAAAAAGACGGCACCATCACTGCCGGGAACTCCTCCGGGATCAACGACGGCGCCGCGGCCCTGCTGGTCATGTCCGGGGAAAGGGCCCTGATGATGGGCATCCGGCCTATGGCCAAGGTTGACGCCTGTGCCTGCCAGGGGTGTGAGCCCGAACTCATGGGCACCGGCCCCGTTTATGCGGTGCGGGATGCCATTACCAAAGTCAGCGCCGACCTGGCCAAGCGCATCGAGTTGGTGGAAATCAACGAGGCCTTTGCGGCTCAGGCCCTGGCCTGCCTGAAGGAATTGCACCTGGACCCGGACATCGTCAATGTGAACGGCGGGGCCGTCGCCCTGGGGCATCCCCTGGGCTGCAGCGGCGCCCGCATCCTGGTGACCCTGCTCTATGAAATGCAAAAACGGCAGGCCGAGGTGGGCCTGGCCAGCCTGTGTGTGGGCGGCGGCATGGGCTACGCCGTCATCGTGGAGCGGGGCTGGTGCTTCTGAAAGCCGCAGTATTGACTTCCTGACAAACTGGCAAAATTACCCGGAGAGGCCATGGAAAACCTCGAAAAAATACTCGTGAAGAATTACCCCAAGACCGCGACCCTGGAAGACGGCACCCAGATTACCCTGCGGCCCTTGATCAAAGAGGATGAGAACATGCTGCTCCAATATTTTCAGGGGTTGCCGCCGGAGGACCGCCTCTGCCTCAAGGAGGACGTCACTGACCCCAAGGTCATTGAAAACTGGATCTACGAGCTTGACTACGACAATGTTCTGCCCCTGGTAGCCATGCACAATGGCCGGATTGTGGGCGACGCCACCCTGCACTTCAGTGCCATCGGCTGGACCAAGCACCAGGGGGAGTTGCGCCTGACCACGGACCCCCAGTACCGGGTGAAGGGACTGGGGACCCTGCTGGTTCAGAACCTCATCGACCTGGCCGGCGGCCTGGGCCTGGAGCAGCTTAGCGTGGAAATGCCGCCGGTGCTGGATAAGGCCTTTTACCTGTTTGAGAAGATGGGATTTAAGGAAGTGGCCCACCTGCAGGGCTTCGTGCGGGACCTGGCGGGGACGGAATCGGACCTGGTGCTGATGACCAAATCTCTGTCTTGATTTCGCAGGCCGGGCCCCGCCTGGCCGCGGCCGCGGCGGTGCGCAAACCGGTTAAAAGGCTCAAGGAGAGCGGCCTAATCCCCCCTTTCCCCTTCCGGCTCCGGCTTGCGGGCGCCCTTGGAGAAAAAGTCCCAAAAGGCCTGGAAGGGTGGCAGTCCGGCCATGCTGGAGAAGTCCTTGCCCACTTCCAGCCACTGGCGGAACTGCTCGTCCATGGCGCTCTTGTAGGCCAGGTAGTTCTTGAGGGTCTGCTCCAGATATTTGTCAAAGAATTCGCCGAGGACGTTTTCCCCATAGCGGATGATGAGATAAAGGAAAGAGACCGGCAGGAGGAAGGTCTTCTTCCTGGCCTCTTCCAGGATGATCTGGGTAAGGATGAAGGCGGTGACGTCCTCTTTGGTTTCGGCATCCCGCACCTCCACCTCCCGGCCCTGTTTGACCATCTCCGCCACCTGGCCCAGGGTCACATAGGCGCTTTTCTCCGTGTCATACAAGCGGCGGTTGGGATATTTTTTCAGGCGCAGTTTGTCAGCCATGGGTGAATTCCCCCTGAGGAAGATGATAAAAAATAAATTGATGGATTGCAATAAAAATATTTGCCTGTGAGGTGGGGCTATCTCTGATTATTCCCAAAATTAAGGGTCTTCATAAAATCAGCCGTCGCCGAAATATTTTTGTGCATTGCAAAAATATCCCTTGACACGCGGGATTGCCCCCCTTATATTAAAGCCATCAAATCACCGCGCCTCGGCGCGGCAAGGAGGTAGTTCCCCATGGAACCCCGCAAAATGGCAAAGCAAATGATCGATTTCTACAAGTCCACCTTTGACAACTCCTTTAGCGCGATGCTCATGCTCCAGGAGCAGATGGAGCGCATGTCCAGCGTTTTCCTTGAGCAGACCACCGCCGTTCCCGAAGAAGGCAAAAAGGCCCTGAAGGAGTGGATCAAAGCCTACAAAAAGGGCTGTGAGGAATTTAAAAAGGGCGCGGACGAAAACTTTAAACGGGTGGAATCCTTCTTCAGTGAAGCTGAAAAACCTGAGAAGGCCAAAACCGCCTGAGTTGCCGCTGGAGATTTAGGCGCCGGGTAAAACTGGCGCTGGGCCGAATCATGACCTTATGGGGACAAATCCCCTGAGCTTAATCCGGAGGAACCGAAATGGAAAAGAAACAAGCATTCAAGCAAATGATGGAGTTCAACAAGACCGCTTTTGACTATACTTTTAGCGCCATGACCCTGCTCCAGGAGCAGACGGAGAGGATGATGAACCTGTCCCTGGAGCAGGCCACGATGCTTCCCCAGGAAGGGAAAAAGGCCCTCGCCGAATGGCTCAAGGCCTGCCGCCAAGGAGGCGAAACTTTCAAAAAGACCGTGGATAACGGTTTTCAAAAGATGGAAGCCTTCTTGGCGTAATTAAGGGTTTTTAGCAATTCAGATCAAGGGAGTGAGCCATGAAACATCAGGTTGGTTTAGCTGACGATTCATCTGAGTCTCTGGAGTTCTGCCTGGAAAAGGCTGTGGACCTCAATGAAAAGCTGATGACCGCCATCCTGGACCAGGCCAAGGCGACGCAGACCTATATGCTGGGGCTATGCCGCTCTGTCAGTGATTTCCTGGCTCCCTCCTTGATCGCCCTGCCCCCGGTGAGTAAAAAGCTAAAACACCTTCCTCCCCAGGAAATCCCCGGGGACTATCTCGCCCTCTTGCAAGTTAATTTGCAGATGGCGGAAAAGGGGCTGATCAACGGCCTGAAGGCCATGAATGATTACCATGTGCGCCTGATGGATGGGGCCTTTAAAGCCTGGCTGAATACCGCCTTGGGCCTGGAAGGAGAAGATATTGCCTCCTTTATGGCCAGAGAAGCCAAAATGATGGACCGATTGGTCCATCTCTACCCCCAGGCCATTCGCGCCATCGAACCGGAATATGGCTTTCACTTCGATGACGGGCGCTATGTCAAGGTGGCGGAAACCGAGCGCTTTTATCTTTATCAAGTCCTGCCGCGGCACAAAGAGGCCAAAGTCCGGAAAAAGGGGAAACCCATCCTCATTATTCCCCCCTATGTTCTGGGAGCCAACATCATGGCCTTTCTGCCCGGGGAAGGTAAGAGCTTCGTGCACTGCTTCGCCAACCAGGGCATTCCCACTTATATCCGCATCGTCAAAGATATTTATACCAACCCCGCGGTGCAGCTCCTGACCGGGGAAGATGACTGCCGGGACACCCAACTGTTCTGTGAGAAAGTGAAGGAGAGGCACGGCAAGGCCGTCACCTTGTGCGGCTACTGTCAGGGCGGGTTCACTGCGGTGGTCAATCTTCTCTCCGGGGAACTGGACGGCCTGGTGGATGCTCTCATTACCTGCGTGGCCCCCATGGACGGCACCCGCAGTAAGGGCCTCAGGGCCTTCCTGGATCAAATACCCCAGAGATTCATGGACACCGGGGTAGCCCTAAAGACTCTTGACAACGGCAACCAGGTGGTGAACGGCATGCTGTTGAGCTGGGTCTTTAAACTCAAGAACATTGAGAACGAGAACCCGATAACCGCTTTTTTCCGGGACCTGAAGCTGCTGGAAAAGGGACAGGGGATCGCCAAAACCGCGGCGGCCATCAACTATTGGTTACTTTATGACGTTACCGACCTGCCGTTGGCCGTCTGTAAAATGAGTTATGACTCTTACACCATTCCGGTGGCCCCGGACGGCACCCTGCCGGTGACCCTCTTTGGCCGTTCCCTCAATTTTAAGCGGATCAAAGAGAAAGGCATCCCCTGGTTGATCTGTTGCGCCGAAAAGGATGACCTGGTGGAGAGAGAGTGCGCCCTGGCCCCCCTGGACTGGGTGGAGGCCGAAGTCTCCATCTTTCCCAAAGGCCACGTGGCCATCGCCACCTCCTGGTCACTCCCCATATCCGAGTGTTCTCTGGATAAGTGCTTTCTCAGCTATCGGGGCCCGGTGCGTTTCCAGTTGGACCTGGAAGCGGCCGCGGAGTCGCCTGCTCCTGCCCCTCGCCGGCGGCCCCCAGCTAAGAAGCCGGGGTCAAAGACTTCTCCTAAGAGGAGAATTAAATGAACCGACAGTTCCTGGAATTCTGGGGGAATTTCCTGCTCCAGGCGGCCAAGGGCCAGAAACAGATGGAAGACCTGGCCAGGTGGAGCCGGCGGGGATTCAGCAGTTTCGGAGACCTGCTCCCCATGTTTCGCCAGGCCTACGGCCTGGAGGACGTGGACCAGGACAGCCCGGACTCTTTGAAGATGTGGAAAAAAGCCGAAGAGGATTTCCGCCACTCCTTCAAGGACTATCTCAGCCTGCTGGGCGTGGTGCCCCGGGAAGAATACGTGGAGCTGGCCAGGAAATACGAGAAGCTTAAGGAGCAGGTGGCCGACCAGGAGGAAACCATCCGCCACCTCCGGGAACTCCTGGCCGGTAAAGGCCTGGACCTGGGCGCGGCCACCCTGGAATTCCAGAAGCAAATGAAAAAACAGGGCGAGGAGTTTCAGAAATTAATCAAGGAATGGGATAAGACCCTCAAAGAAGGCGGCACAGAGGACTAAAGGGAGAGACCATGCTGGAAATAAAGAGTGCGGTGGCGGTGATTACCGGGGCCGCCGGAGGCATCGGCGAAGAACTGGCCAAGTATTGGGTGCGCCAGGGCGGGAAGGTGGTCCTGGGAGACGTCAGCGCCGAAGGTCTAAACCGGGTGGAGGGCGAAGTCAAGGCTATGGGGGGCGAGGTAGCCACCTCGGTCTGCGACGTCACCCAGGAGGCTGACTGCGCCCGGCTGGCCGATACCGCCATTGACCGGTTCGGGCAGATTAATTTAGTGGCACCCTGCGCCGGCATTATCAAGGACGGCCTGCTGCTGGCCCCGGACCGGGAAACCGGCAAAGTCGCCCGGAAAATGAGCCTGGCGCAATTCCAGGCGGTCCTTAACATCAACCTGACGGGCGTATTTTTGACGGTGCGGGAGTGCGCCGAGCGCATGATCAACCGCCGGTGCCGGGGGCTGATCTGCCTCTTCAGCTCCACCGGATCCTTGGGGACCGCGGGCCAGATCAACTATTCCGCCAGCAAGGCGGCCATGTCCGTAATGCCCAAGGTCATCACCGCGGAGTTTTTCCGCCGCGGCCTGGCGGATAAAATTCGCTGCGTGGCCATCGCCCCGGGATATGTGGCCACCCCCATGGTCAAGGGCATGAATCAGGCGGCCCTGGAAAAGATCCTGGCGGAGGTGCCCATCGGCCGCCTGGTGGACCCGGTGGAAGTGGCCTCCCTCATCGGCGAACTCTACCGCAACGAGGCCATCGCCGGAGAAACCTTTTTTATTCACGGGGGGCTGCGCCTGGGCTCCAGGGGCTAAGGCGGACTGCCGCGGCCAGCCGGGGATTAAATCTCCAGCAGCGATTTAAAGGGGCGGTCCTGGGACCGCCCTAATAATTTGATATAATTTTAAAAGACAGATTCCGGCAGGGAGCAGGCTCCCGTTTCCGGAATGCTGATTGCCATAGGAGGGTTGATCATGGCTGCAGCCAAGGAAAAAGCTGCTTTTATCTGTTCCCGGGACACCTTGGACGGCGCTTACCCGCCCTTCATCCTGGCCATCAACGCGGCCCGCGCCGGCATGGAGGCCAAGGTGTTTTTCACCTTCATGGGCCTCAACCTGGCCCGGATAGGCGGCATTGAGAAGGCCAAGTTCATCCCCCCCGGGGTCATGGGCGCGGTGCCGGGGATGTCCCAGATTGCCACCGGGATGATGAAGAAGAAGATCGAGAAGGCGCAAATCCCCACGCTGCCGGAGTTGATGGAGATGGCCCAGCTGGAGGGGGTGGAGCTCATCGCCTGCAAGATGACCATCGACATGATGGAGCTGGACGAGAGCGAGCTGGTGGAGGGCTCCGTGGTCTGGACCGCGGAGGACTTCATCAAGTACGCCAAGGACTGCAAGATCTGCTTGTTCATTTGAGATAGCCACCTCACGAGGCGGCCCCGGGCCGCCTTTTCTCCTAGGCGCCCTCCTTGGCTCCTTGGAACTATGAACATCCGGCGCCCATTTCCCATTTGAACCCGGGGGCGGACTTTGTTAAATTGGGGCAGAGTTTCCTAGCCCGAGGAGGAGGCAAATGGACCTGAAGACGGCCGCGGCTGCGGCCTTGATCCTGGGCTTAACCCTGGGGGTCGGGGCCGCCACCCCGGCAGAAAGGAGCCGTCCCATGGTGAAGCTGGAAACCAGCCTGGGCGACATCACTCTCGAGCTCTACCCGGACAAGGCCCCCAAGACGGTGGCCAATTTCCTGCAATACGTTAAAGACGGGTTCTACCACGGCACCATCTTCCACCGGGTCATCAACGGCTTCATGATCCAGGGGGGCGGCTTTGACGCGGCCATGAATCAGAAGCCCACCCGGGAGCCCATCGTCAACGAAGCGGACAACGGCCTGACCAACGATGCCTACACCATCGCCATGGCCCGCACCCCGGACCCGGACTCGGCCACCTCCCAGTTCTTCATCAACTTGGCGGACAACCGGGCCCTGGACCACACGAGCAAGACGCCCATGGGCTGGGGCTACGCGGTCTTCGGCAAGGTGGCCCAGGGCCGGGAGGTGGTGGACAAGATCAAGGCCGTGGCCACCACCACCAAAGGCATGTATCAGAACGTGCCGGTGGAGCCGGTGACCATCACCAAGGCCACGGTGGTGCAGGAATAAGGCCGGCGGCACCAAAGGCTGGGAAAAATCAGGGGGCAGGCTCCAAGCCTGCCCCCAACTTTTACCACCTGGCCTAAACCTCACTTGCCGCCTTTTCCCTGGCCGGCAGGACTCTTTTCCGGGGTGATCCCCTGGGCCTTCAGCTTTTCCAGGTACTTTTCCGGGTCCTTCTGGAATTCCGGAATGCAGGCCGCACAGCAAAAATAGACGCGCTGCCCTTTATAGTCCACGTAGACGTCCTTGTTGATATTGCCGCCCAGCACCGGACAGGTGGCCTGGGCTTTGGCCTGGGCCGCAGCCTGCAGGGTGAAGGCTGCCAGGACCACCAGCGTCAGGGTGAAGCTCAGGGCCGCCAACTTGGTTTTCCGCATGGCAAAGCTCCTTATTTTGCGTTTCTTTTTGATATTATCGCCAAAATTTAACGTCTTCACAAGGGGGCGCCTTATTCCCGCCGGTGGCCGGTGAGGGCCTCCCGGCGCCACAGCTTTTGCTGCCGGGTCTGGTCCAGGCGCAGACGGCAGGGTTCATGGCCGCACACCGGGCACTCCGGTTCGACGCAGGGGTCCACGTGGATGAGGACGTCGGCCAGGCCGCCGAAGTGGTCCTGGATGAGACGCTCCAGGTCTTTGACTTCCCGGTGGCTCTCCGCCAGGGTGAAGTCCCGGGGCAGAATGAGGTGGAAGTCCAGGAGCACCCGGTTGCCGGCCCGGCGGGCCCGGAGGCGGTGGACGTCGATCCACACGGCCTTGCGGTGCCGGGACAGGAGGGCCGAGATCTCCTGGAGGAGGTCCGGCTCCGAGGTATCCATAAGCCCTATAAAGGATTGACGCAGCAAGATGGCGCCGGTGACCAGGATATTTACCCCCACCAGGCAGGCCACCGCGCCGTCCAGCCAGTACCAGCCCGTGGCCAGCACCAGGCCCAGACCCAGGAGCACCCCCACGGTCGTGTACACATCGGTGAGGATATGCTTGCCGTCGGCCACCAGGGTCAGGGACCGGGTGCGCTTGCCCGCCAGCACCAGGCCCAGGCCCAGCAGCAGGTTGACCAGGCTCACGGCCACCAGGATGACCAGCCCCCGCTCCAGCCGGGGAAGCGCGTGGGGGTGGAGCAGTTGCGGCCAGGCCTGGCGAAAGATCCCCAAGGCCGCCAGGATGATCAGGGCTCCTTCAAATCCCGCGGAGAAATACTCGATCTTCCCGTGGCCGTAAGGATGGGTGGCGTCAGGACGGCGGGCGGCAAAGATAATGCTCCCCGTGGCAAACGCGGCGGCCACCACGTTGATGATGGACTCCAGGGCGTCGGACAGGATGGCCGCGGAGCCGGTGAGCCAGTAGGCATAGAACTTCGCGGCCATCAGTCCCAGGCCGATAACCAGGGAGGCGATGATGGCCCTGAGGCGCAGGCGCTGCCCGAAGACGTCTTCCGCGGCCATGGGTCCGGGCCGGGGACCGGCGGAAAAAGATCATAGTCCCCAGCCTGCCATCATTATAGCGGTTAGCAGGAAGGAGGCAAGTAAGGGTGCTGAGGCGGAAAAGGAAAATAGCGTTGGCATAGTCCGCCCTTCGGGTCAGGAGGCGTCCTTGCCTGGGCCGCTGGGCCGGACATCCTAAGGAATCAATGCAGCAGCTTTTCCGCCCGGCCCCTGAAGTTTTCCACCTGTGGTAAGAGCTGCGCTTCCCGGGGCTCCGGCCCCGTCACGACCGCGGCTTTCCCCAAACTCACCTTGGTTTGCGTGCGAAAGCTGAAGAATACCTTGGAGTCGGGGGAGGCGAACTTCAACGAGGCCTTCACCACCCGCTCCATGGCTTGAAGAATCTCAGCCGCCGAGGTGGGATTGAAATTGCCCATAAGCTTCAGATAGACGTGGTCTTTCTTGCGACAGATGGAGATTTTCGGAGTCATGATGGATTCTCCTTTCCCGCGCCGCCTGAGCAAGTAACTCCCGAATGCACAACCCCAGATTCTGGGGCAGTCCCGGCGGGGCTGGGGAAGGCGCAGTCAGCAGGGTGGGACCTGCCGGACCGGGCCGGCTCACACCCCGGTGCGCCTCACCCCGGCTATTTTCCCCGGGCCGACTCCCAGACCACGGCGGCGGACAGGCAGGGACTGAGATAGGTCTTCTGGGCCACCGCCACCGTACGCACTGCCTTGACCAGTTCCTCCAAGGCGCAATCCTTTAACAGATACCCCCAGGCCCCGGCCTTGAGGGTGTTCAAGACAAAGAGGCTATCGGAGTGCATGGACAGGGCGATCACTTTGACCCTGGGAGCCTGGGACTGGAGTTGCTTGATGGTTTCCACCCCCTGCAAATCGGGCATGGAGATGTCCATGACGACTACGTGGGGGGACAACTCCCGCACCAGTTTGAGGGTCTGGCGGCTGCTGCCCGCCTCCGCCAACACTTCCAGGTCCGGCTCCGCCGCCAGGAGTCGGCGCAAATCCTGCCGCATAATCCGATGTTTGTCGGCCAGAATGATCTTGATGGCCATGGCGCCATCCTTGCTCAGATTCAGGGGATCAGCCGAAGCTGGAGATGCTTTCCCGGCTTCAAGATATCGGGTTTCCCCTAAAAGGCACTTAGGGAATCCCTAATTTTGGGGGGAGAAAAACCTTAATTTTCCCTTAGGGAAATTCTAAGGGGTGGGACAAGCCCTTGAAATTCCAGGCAGGTCAGGCTTCCAGGGAAGTCAGGCCCTGGCGGATGGCATACTTGGTAAGCTGCGCCACCGTGTGCAGCCCCAGCTTGTTCATGATCTGCTTGCGGTGGGCTTCCACGGTCTTGACGCTGATGTACAGGGAGTCCGCGATGAGGTTGGTGCTTTTGCCTTCAGCCATGAGCTGCAACACTTCCCGCTCCCGGGGGGAGAGGATGGCGTAGGCGGAGGAGCCGGGGAAGGACCAGCCGCTGACAAAGTCTCGCAGCACGATGTCCGAAACCCCCGGGCTGAGGTAAGTCTTGTTCGCCACCACGGTGCGAATGGCCTTCACCAACTCTTCCAGGGCACAGTCCTTGAGGAGATAGCCCGAAGCGCCCGCCTTGAGCATGTTCAGTACGAAGAGGCTGTCGGAGTGCATGGACAGAGCGATCACCTTGACCCCGGGATTATCCGCCAGGAGCTGGCGCGTGGCCTCGATGCCGTTCAAATCCGGCATGGAGATGTCCATGATAACCACATGGGGGGAAAGCTCCTGGACCAGCTTGAGCACGGTGCGGCCGTTGTCCGATTCAGCCATCACCTCCATGTCCGGCTCCGCGGCCAGCAGGGTGCGCAGACCCTGGCGCACAATCTGGTGGTCGTCGGCCAGGACGATCCTGATCTTCCCGTTTCCGCCCCAATTGAATCTGGACTGCTTCGCGGCCATGATGGAAACCTCTGCTTCTAAGTGATGGGAGTTTTTTTCTACCGCAAATTTTCTAAAATGAATATTAGTGAGAACCCGCATTTTGAGGGGGGGAATCCCTGAAATTGACGTCAGGAGAAGCCTACCGAGCGGCTGGCTGAAAAATCATTCGTAGCCACGCCGGCTACAGCAGGTGAAGGGCGAAAAGACCGCGGCGAGGAAAGGCTATTCCCCCAGGGTGGTCAGGCCCTGGCGGATGGCATATTTGGTGAGTTCGGCGACGCTGTGGAGCTCCAGCTTGTTCATCATCTGCTTGCGGTGGGCTTCCACGGTTTTGATGCTGATGCACAAGGAATCGGCGATCTGGCTGGTGCTTTTGCCCTCGGCCATGAGCTGCAGCACCTCCCGTTCCCGCGCGGTGAGCACCGCGAAGGCCGACGAATCGCTGGCGGCCCGGCCGCTGACAAAGTCCTTGATGACGATGTCGGAGATGCCCGGGGACAGGTAGGTCTTGTGGCTCACCACGGTGCGGATGGCCTTCACCAGTTCCTCCAGGGCGCAGTCCTTGAGGAGATAGCCCGACGCCCCGGCCCGAAGCATGTTCAGGACAAAGAGGCTGTCGGAGTGCATGGACAGGGCGATGATCTTGATGCCGGGGGTCTCCGCCAGGATCTGGCGGGTGGCCTCGATGCCGTTCAAATCCGGCATGGTGATGTCCATGATGACCACGTGGGGGTGCAGCTCTTGCGCCTGTTTGATGACGGCGCGGCCGTTGTCGGCTTCGGCCAAGACCTCCATGTCCGGCTCCGCGGCCAGGAGGGTGCGCAGCCCCTGGCGCACGATCTGGTGGTCATCCGCAAGAATGATCTTGATGCTCATGTGGCCAACCCCAGGAAAGATTTGCGGTCGTGTTCGAAGGGCACCATGATGGTTACCCGGGTGCCCTGACCGGTCTCGGATTCTACGTCCATGCGGCCCCCCAGGTAGTGGAGACGCTCCCGGATGCTGAAGAGGCCATAACCGCCGGTGCCCCGGGCATGCGTTAAGGTTTTGACGTCCTTGAGACCCCGGCCGTCGTCTTCCACTTTGATGCACACGCCGTCGCCGTTCCTCTCGATGACCACCCGGGCGTGGGTGGCCTGGGCATGTTTGACGACGTTGATCATCAGCTCCCTGACCGCCTTGAAGAGCAAGACCTTCATTTCGTCGTCCATGGGGATATCCTTCAGGTCCTTGTGGACGTCCACCGCCAGGCCGTGGTGGGCCCGGACGTGCTTGGCGAACCACTCCACCGCGGCTTCGAAGCCCAGCTCGTAGAGGACCGGCAGGCTCAGTTCAAAGGTCAGGGAGCGGGTATCCTGGATCATGTTCTCGATGAGCTCCCGGATTTCCCCCAGGGGTTTGGCATCCTGCCTTTTCTTTTGCAGCACGCCCAACTTGATCTTGGCCAGGGCCAGGGCCTGGCCGATGTGGTCGTGCAGGTCCGTGGCCAACCGCCGCCGCTCCCGCTCCTCAGTGAGGGAGAGTTCCGAGGCCAGGGACTGGAGCTGCACTTGGTAAGTGCGAATCTCCTCCTCCGACTGCTTGCGGTGGGTGATGTCATCGATCATGCTGATGGCGAACTGCGATTTACCACTGGCGTCCCGCAGCAGGGAGACGGTCTCCTGGCCCCACACCACCTGGCCGTCCTGGCGGAGGTAGCGCTGGTCCCGGGTATAGGAGTCTCTTTTACCCTCGGTTAACTCCTTGAAGAATCTGCTGCTGCCCGCCCGGTCGCTTTCGTGGGTGAAGTCGGCGAAGGGCCGGCGATACAACTCTTCTTTACGGTATCCCAGCATGTGCTGCAAGGCGAAATTGCTGTCCAGGAGGCGCCCGTCCATGTCAATGAGGCTCATGCCGATGGCCGCCTCCTCAAAGATTTTTCGGAACCGCCGCTCTGTTTCCCTGAGCGCGGTGACGTCGCTGAACATGGCGAACGCGCCCATGTACTGGCCGTCTTCGAACAAAGGCACGGAGCTCATGATCACCGAAGCCACCCCGCGGTTCTTGCAGGTGATCTCTACTTCCTGCTGGGCCACGCTGTGCTTCTTGTTCTGGGCGACGACCTCTTCCAGGAGCTTCATATTATACCAGTCGAAGAAGTCCAGGAGGTTCTTGCCCTCCAGCTTCTCGTGGCCGGTGATCTCCCGCATGCGGCGGTTGACGAATTTGATGATGCCCTTGTCGTCGATGATCCAGATGCCTTCGTGGGCGTTCTCCACCAATTCCCGGTACTGCCGCTCGGAAAGCTCCAGCTTCCGGTAGAGGATGGCGTTCTCCAGGGCGATGGCGATCTGGTTGGCAAAGCTGACGATGAAATCCCGGTCCCCGTCGGTGATGGTGGACTCCTGGCGGATGCGGTCGGCCAGGAGCACGCCGATGACCTTGCCCCGCACGGTGAGGGGCGCCAGGATGAAGGCCTTGGGCTGGAAGGTCTGCACCAGGGGGTTGTTCAGGTTGAGGTTGCTCCGGGTCACGTCCTGGATCACCGCGGGGATGCCGGTCATGGCCACCCGGGCAATGATGTTGTCCACCTTGGCCATGGGAATGCGGTAGTCCCGGAGGCGGTCGAAGACCTCCTGGTCCACGCCCACCGCGTAGGTCAGCTCCAGGGCCTCCTCCTGGTCGTCCAGGAGCAGGATGCCGGCCCGGTCCAGCTTGGCGGAGTTGACCAGGAGGCGCAGCGTTACCTGCAGCAGCTTTTCCAGGTTGAGGACGCTCAGCGCCGCGGTGGAGGTCTCCTGCAGGCAGATGAGCTGGTCGATCTTTTCCTTGAGCTGGATGTTCAGGCGGTGGATTTCGTCGAACTTTTTCTTCAGGAGCTCCTTGTCCCGCTCCAGCTCCTCGATGGTATAGGTGAGGGCCCGCCAGGGCACCAGGAACTTCAACAGCGTCTCCTTGACGGAAAAGCGCCGCTGCCACTTGATGTGGTATTCGCAGTAGGTATCGCCTTTGAAGAAACACTTGGTTTCTTCCAGGAGCGCCGGCGGTAGGTTCCAGATGGTGGGGATGCCGGAGTAGATGCCCTGGTTGTACAGGCAGAAGTCCAGGTTGGCGGGGATGTGCTTGAACCAATGGAGGCGGATGGTGGCGCTGTCACCCGAGGTCTCCACCAACTCGATGCTCTTGTTGCGGTTGAACTTGTCGTTGATTTCCTGGACCTTTTTCAGGGTGCGCCGGGGGTTCTTGTGGGCGAACATGATGATGCGCTGGATGTAGCCCAGTTTCTTGCGGGCGGCGGACTCCAGGCCGATCTGAAAGGCCACTTCCCGGTTGTTGGTCAGCCTTTTGGCGTTTTCGAACATCCTGGAGACCACGTCGCTGGATACCCAGTTGTGGATCTCCATCAAGAATTCCTGGGGATTGGCCAGCCCCTCAATCTCCGGGCCCAGGTCGGCAAAGAGCCGGGGCACCGCGTCCGGCATAGTTTCCTGGAAATACTCGATGATGGCCCGAGTATTAATGCAGCTGTGGTGCTTCTCCATTTCCGACCGTGCCCTTGGCCCAGCCGCGCCAGGCAAATCTGCTAGGTCTTGCCGCTGTTCTTTTCCCGCAATTGCAATATTACTAAATAAAAGAAAAATATCAAGAGTTTTTCTTTAACGCCTCAGCTCCCCGGGCCCGGGTCCGGTCGCTTCCGGGGGGCACCCGGGGAGCCCGGCCTGGCAGCTCTCCTGCCCGCGGGTGCCTTCCGAACCGCGCTGGGCGGGGATTTTTTCCCCACCCCCTCCTTTTTCCTTAGGCCTGGTTAGGGTTTTGGAAGCCTTTCCTTAGGTTTTCCCTCAGAGGAAAATGCGCTTTCGCGAAGACTAAAATCAGGGGGGCTGGGGCAATAAATTGGAGATTCCCTGATTGTTACTATCGTTATTAGGTAATATTGTAGAAGATTTTGTTGTTATTAGGAAAGCGAAGAAAATATCATGAAACTCAAGTTTCCATCCAATTGCTGACCTGAATAACAGGTTTTTGCTGAGAATTTTATCAGGCTTTTACAGGAAACAACCAGGGAAACCCCTATTGTAACTATTGTTATGCGGTAATATTGTGGAAGATTTTACTTAAATCACTGGGGAATGGGAGGAAATCATGTTTTCCAGGAGCCGCTTCCGCAAGTACTTTTCCCTCAGTCTGAGCAAGTTTTTGCAGATGCGCCTGAACAGCTTTCTGTTCCGGTGGCTGCCCTTTGCGGTGTCCCGGTACTATCTGGCCACCCTGGGCGAGCTTTACTACCTCTTGCACTGGCGGGAGAAACGTCTGATCCGGCAGACCGTGGCCCACGTCTTTAGACCCAAGCTGGCTCCTGAAGACCTGGAGGAAAAGATCCGGGACACCTTCACCGGCATCTTCGACCACTACCACGAGAAGCTTTTCACCGCCTATTCCCACTTCAAGAGGCTGCTGAAGTTCTTGCAGCACAAGATCCGCCTAGCGGGGGAAGAACAGCTCCAGGAGGCTTTGGCCGCCGGCAAGGGCGTCATCCTGGTGACCGGGCATTACGGCGCGGTGGAATTTTTGCCCGGGGCCCTGGCGGTGAACGGCTACCCCGCGGCCATGATCTGCCGTTTCCAGACCAACCGCCTGCGGGATTCCCTGACCTGGAGGGCCCGGGCCGTGGGCCTGGAACTCATCGACGCGGATGACGGCAACATCATCTTGGCGGCCATGAAAGCTCTGAAGGCCGGGCGCATCCTCATCACCGAATGCGACGAATTCGACGAATGGCGGCTGGACCCTCACCGGCAGAGCTACTTTTTGGGCTGCCAGATGCCCGGGGACCGCAGCCTGGACATCCTTCGGAAGCGCTCCGGGGCCCCGGTCATCACCGCCCTGGTGGAGCGCCACGGCTGCCAGAGCTACACCCTGAACCTGACCCCGGTCATGAACGGGGCTGACCCGGCCTCGGCCAGCGAGGAGTGCCTCCAGGTCCTGGAAGCGGCCATCGAAGCCCATCCCGAGCAATGGTACCAGTGGAAGAAGTTTGGTAAGATGATTAAGTCTCGCCTTGAGGTGGAAAATGATCGTCAGGAAAGCGGATATCTGGCACCTGAAGTTGGCATTTCTGTCGCCGATCAAGCATAACCTGGCGACTCACCACGGCTCGGAAAACCTGGTCCTGAAAGTGACCACGGAGGAAGGCGTGGCCGGCTATGGCGAGGGTGTGCCCCGGGCTTTTGTCACCGGGGAGACCCTGATGGCCAGCCTGGCTTTTCTGAAGGAGGTCCTGATTCCCAGTTTCCTGCAAGTGCCCCTTACCAACCCTCAACAACTACTGGCGGCGCTGGCGGCGCGACTGGAGGCGCTGCCCGCCGCCAGGGCTCACCCCGCGGCCTGCTGCGCCCTGGAAACGGCTCTGCTGGACGCCGCGGGCCGCACCTGGCGCCGCTCGGTGGCCGACTTCCTGGGCCCCCGGTGCCACCAACACATTACTTACAGCGCGGTGCTCCCCCTGGCCCCGCCGGAGCAAATGGCCCGGTTTTTTCAACTGGTGAAAGCCAACGGCATGCGTTTCCTGAAGTTGAAGGTGGGCACGGACCAGGACCTGGTGATGCTGGCCCAGGCCCGGGAAGAGCTGGGTTGGGACCTGGACTTGAGGGTGGACGCCAACTGCGCCTGGAGCCCGACTGAGGCCATCCAGCGCCTTAGGGAGATGGAGCGCTTCCGTCTCAGCGCGGTGGAGCAGCCCGTGGCCAAGGAGGACTTTGAGGGTTTGCGTCAGGTGCAGGAAGCCCTGGAAATTCCGGTCATTGCCGACGAGTCCCTGTGTCATGAGGCCGATGCCCGGAGGCTTCTGGACCTCAAGGCCTGCCGCATCTTTAACCTGCGCCTCTCCAAGTGCGGGGGGCTTTTGGCCGCGGGGCGCATCCGCCAGCTGGCCGAAGAGGCCGGGGTCTCCTGTCAGTTGGGCTGCCACGTGGGGGAAACCAGCATCCTCTCCGCCGCAGGGCGCCACTTTGCTCTCTGCTCTCCCCGGCTAACTTACGTGGAAGGCTCCTTCTCCCCCTTTCTCCTGCGTCATGACCCGGTGGCCGAAGCGGTGACCTTTAACCACGGCGGCGCCGCCGGCGAGCTTCCCGGCCCGGGCCTGGGGGTGGAGGTGCTGGATGCCAGGCTGGACGAAATGGCAGTGTCCCGGGAAGCCGTTTCCTGAGGCCCCCCGGGCAAAGACTTAGAAGGTGAAAGACCAGCTCAGACCCAGGGAGTGGACATTGCTGGAGTAGCGTCCATTGGCCTGGAAACGGTTGGGCAGGGTCGTGGGCAGCAAGGTGTTGTTCTTGTCGCGGTCTTCGGAAAGGATAAAGTTATAGGCGATCCCCAAGGTGAACCGCTTGATCTTCAGGTCTCCTCCCACCGTGAAGATGTGGCGGTTGGCATCGGGCACCTGGGGGTCGAAGGTGGCATCAGGGACCGGGGTCAGGTCATAGATGTAGCCGGCCCTGAGCTTCATGCCGGGCTTGACCTCGTAATTGCCGCCGAAGCGGAAGGCCCAGGAATCATGCCAGTTCTTGGGGGTGATTAGGGTCTTGCGGCCCAGGACGGGCGCTCTCAGGTCCACCCGCAACTGGTCATAGCTGGACCAGCCCGTCCAGGTAGTGTCGAACTCGAACGTAAAGGGCTTGAGGCGGCTGTAGGCGATGCCCCAGGTGACGGACGCGGGGAAGGTGAGGTCCGCGCTGCCCCCCACCGTGGGAATATGGTGGCCCTTGAATTGCGTGACCACTTGACCCTCGAAGGTCACCGGCACCTCACTGCGGTAGGAGACCCCCAGCTTCACCCCGGACACCACCTCGTAGAGCAGGGCCAGGTTGTAGCCCACCCCATTGGCGTCCCCCGTCAGGATAGACTGCCCTTCTATGTTTTGGACGATGGGGAATTTCCGGCGCAGGTCCACCGAGGCCCAGAGGGCGTCCAACCCTGCGGCCAGGGACAGGTTGTCCAACACCTTCACCGACACCACCGGGTTGAAGGTGTAAGTCCTGAGTTCCGAGGAAGTAGTGATGAAGCGGCCCACCCAATTGGGAGGCCAGGCCGTGCCCAGGCCAAAGGGCGAGAAAAACCCCAGGCCCACGGCCACCCGCTCGTTCAGGGGCAGGGCCAGATACGCGGTGAGCTGGCGGTACAGCCGGTGGTTGGTCTCGGAATACGAGCCGCCGGGACCGCTAAAGTCCCGGTCGGGGTGATTGAGGAAGGTGCCCATGTAGAATTGGGCCCGCTTTAACTGGTTGAGGCCGGCCGGGTTGTAAAAAATGGCGGAAGCGTTATCAGCTTCCGCCACGTAGGCATTGCCCTGGGCCATGGCCTCGGTCCCCTGCTGCAGCAAGGCGAAACCGGCGCCTGGGGCCGGGCCCACGCTGGCCAGCCACACCACCGCAGCCAGGAGCAGGACCAGGGCCGTGGGCATCAAGCGCCGGGGCCCAGGGTCCGCAAACTGCACCCATAGACCGTCTTTCTTGTGCATCTCCCCCCCCATGGCCCCGGCAACTCCCGCCGGGACCCAGCAAGGCCGCGGCAACCTCCCCGGATCGGCCGCATGGCCCTACTCCCCCATGATGTTTCATTTAAAAGACATTTTCGTATGAAAATCAATCTTTTTTTACTGGGGGGGCGGTCTGGCACCGGGGTTGATTTTCCTCCCGGAAGATTTACACTGGCAAGGGGGCTGCCGGACCCGGTAGCCGGACAGGTCCACGGGGGGCAGGAGTCGCCATCGCGCTGGCCAACTTATGAAAAATTTAGTCTGCTTCAAGGCTTATGACGTCCGGGGCCGGGTCCCGGAGGAGCTGAACGAAGACCTGGCCTACCGCATCGGCGCGGCCTATGCCGCCCTCCTGTCGCCGTCCCGGGTGGCCGTGGGCCGGGACATCCGCGCCTCCAGCGGACCGCTAACAGAGGCCTTGGCCGCGGCGCTCACGGACCGGGGGGTGGAGGTCTGGGACCTGGGACTGTGCGGCACCGAGCAGGTCTATTTTTACACCTCGCAACTGAAGCTGGACGGCGGCATCATGGTCACCGCCAGCCACAACCCCCCGGATTACAACGGCATGAAGTTCGTGGGCCGGGACTCCAGGCCCCTGAGCGGTGATTCCGGCCTCCAGGAGCTGGCCCGGCTGACCCTGGCCCCCCCGCCGCCTGCTGGGAACCGGAGCCGGGGCCGCCGGGTGAGCATTGACCCCCTAAAGGCTTATGTGGCCCACCTCCTGAGCTACGTGGACCTGAAGGCCCTGAGGCCCCTGGAGGTGGTGGCCAACGCCGGCAACGGCGGCGCCGGGCCGGTCATCGACCGCTTGGAGACGCAGTTGCCCTTCCGCTTCGTCAAGGTCCACCACGAGCCCGACCCCACCTTTCCCCACGGGGTCCCCAACCCCCTGCTGCCGGAGAACCGCCGGGCCACGGCCCAGGCGGTGCGGGACCATGGCGCGGACGTGGGCCTGGCCTGGGACGGGGACTTTGACCGCTGTTTCTTTTTTGACGAAACCGGGACCTTCATCGAGGGCTACTACCTGGTGGGCCTGCTGGCCCAGATGGTGCTGGCCCGGCACCCCGGGGGCATTGTCATCCACGACCCCCGCCTCACCTGGAACACCATGGAGATGGTGCGGGAGGTGGGCGGCCGCCCCCTGGTGTGCAAGACGGGGCACGCGTTCATCAAGGAGCGGATGCGGGCCGAAGACGCAGTTTACGGCGGGGAGATGTCCGGGCACCACTACTTCCGGGACTTCGCTTACTGCGACAGCGGCATGATCCCCTGGCTCCTGGTGCTGGAGTCCATGTGCCGCCGGGGCCAGCCGCTATCGGCGCTGGTTAAGGAGAGGGTGGCCCGCTACCCCGTGAGCGGCGAGCTCAACCGGGCGGTCAAGGACCCGGACGCGGTGCTGCGCCGGGTGGCCGCGTGCTATGAGGGCCAGGCCCTGAACCGGGACTGCACCGACGGCCTCAGCCTGGAATTCCCCCGGTGGCGCTTCAACCTGCGGCCCTCCCAGACCGAGCCGGTGCTGCGCCTGAACGTGGAGACCCGCCAGGACCCGCAGCTTTTGGAGGAAAAGACCCGGGAACTCCTGGCCTTGATGGAGGAAGACTGAGGTAGGGCGCTGCGCTTGCGGACCTGATGAGGCCAGGCAGAGGCCAGGGATCAGGGGCCAGGGGCCAGTAGCACCGGGGTGAATATTCGTCGTCTTCCCCCCAATATCCTAACAAAATACAGGGTGGGCACCGTCCACCAAAACGTAGGGGCCACCCGGCGGGTCGCCCCTTTTTTTTCTGGTGGCACCGGCTTCCAGCCGGTGCGGCACTGTTTATTGTGCAGATGAAATGGTGCGCAGTGCCCACCCTGCATTTCTTCCGAATTTTTCCCTCTCCCCCGGGGGGAGAGAGGCAGGGTGAGGGGGAATTTCTTGGGGCTCCTGACAACTCGGAAAAAGCGTCCCCGGCCGCGGCAGCGGGGGTTAATTCTCCCCGGCCTCGGGGCCGGAGCGCAACATCAGCAACCCCTGCTCCGCCAGTTCTTCCACAAACTGGCGGCAATCCCGGGCCGCGGTCTCCAGGTCCACCTGGAACTCCGCCACCAGGGCCCGGGCAATCTCCTCCAGGGAATGGCGGCCGTCGCAGCGCTCCCAGATGAAGGTGCCTACGGGATTGAGGTTATAGAAGAAGCTATCCTGAAAATTGACGATGATGGCCTCATCGCCCAACACCCGGTGGGCCGTATCTTTGCTCTTAATGGGGTAAGTGTCCGCTTCCGGGCTCATGGGGCGGCCTTAAAGTTCCTGAATGGCCCGCCCAGGCCCAGCTTCTCCCGGCCCAGGCGTTTCAGCGCGGCCAGGAGGGTGATGGACCCGGGAATCCAGGAGACCGTCAGACAGTAGGCTAGGCCGCACATCCTGGACCTAAGGGAATTTAAAGAGAATTTCTTCCCCTGGCGTTCATAACTGACCGCCCGGCCTAAGATATCCCCGAGGTTAAGGGGCGGGTCCAACCGGGCCGCGGCATCCCCCTTGGTGATGATTTTGTCGGCGAATTTGGCCAGCACGCGGTGCATTATTAAGGAATCCCCACGGTTATATAAAACAATGTCGCCCACGCGACACGTCTTCGCCGGAACCACGGTGACCAGGTCCCCCTCCCGCAGAGACGGTATCATACTGCCCCCCAGGGAACGGAGGCGCATGACCTGTCCCTGGAGAAGCTCGCGGCTCCAGAGTTCCAGTTCAGGAGGCATTGATAACCTGCCAAAAATCTGGGCCAGGTCGGAAATGGAGGGCGAAAGCCGGGACGGTCTCCGCCGCCTTGGCCGCCACGGCAAACAGTTTTGCCAATAGCGGCCGCCGGTGGGTGTAAGTAAACACGCAGGGGAGAAGCCGGGCCAAGGCTTCCCGCGGACTTAGAGGGATGACCCGGTCTTCTTCGGCATGGATGGGAAAGTAAACCCCTTTGACGGGAGCGGAAAAGTCCGCCCCTGGCCGGCCCCAATCGCCGTAAAAGGGAGTGCCATGGGCCATGGCCCCCTTGCCGTTGCCCGTCAGTTGCAGGACCGTGATCTCGTCGCTCAAGACCGCCATCTCCGGAGACAGTCCCACGATGGAAGTCTTGCCCGCACCCGAGGGCCCCGGAAAAATAAAGGCCATCTGCCGGTGCACCAAGCCGGCCGCATGGAGCAGGAGGCCCTGCCTGGGGAGGAAAAAATGAAAGTATATGACCCGGAGCACATTCTGCCAGAAGGGCGCCCCCGCCAACCGGGCCTCGCCCTTGCCGCCGGCAAAGTCCAGGTGAATACTAAAGCCCGGGCGCCAGAGCCAAAGCTGGTGCGCTTTCTCCGCCACCCAAATTTCCAGACCGTTGCCGTCTCTTTGAGCCTGCATCCCGGGCCGGGGAGGGGGAATCTCCGGTAGAGGGGCCAGCGCCACCCGGACGTCCATGGGTGCCGGGGCCCTCCCGAACCGGTCCTCACCCTCCCACTGCACCCGAACCACCCGGGCCGCGCTGGTCGGGGAGAAGTCAGGCGGGATAATCTTCATCCCTATTAATTTTAAGATTCGTGCGGATTAAATTTGCTGGTCTTCTTGCCCGCGCAGCCCGGGTCTGACGGCGTTTTGCAGCAGGCGGTAGCGAATTGTGCCAGCATCTCATCTTTCTGACACGCCGGCTTTTGGTATTCCTTCTTCACCGCACCCTTGTCCTGCTTTTTCATCGGCTAGCCCTCGCTTTCTTCCTTTGGTTCAAGGGAAAATGCATTGCCATTATCTCATCACGTCGGAGATAATCGCACAATCTTTCATCGTGGAAAATAGACTGGGTCTGGAGCTCTCGCACCGACTTCAAGACCCCGGCATTCTGCCATAAGGCAAGGAAGTTACCATTACTATCCAGACGGGCGCAAGGCCAGGGTATATCTATGCAAGGCCAGAGCTCCCCCTGGGGGCTGATGTAACCGCTATTGCTCCCCGCCCCGCAGCCCGGCAATTCCTCCGCCTCCAGGGGGGTAATGGCCGATCCGCTCAGTTGCTCATCCCCGGGCGGCAACTCATAAAAGCTCTTTTCTTCCGGCTCCAGTTGCAACCCCGGGAGATGGGGCTGCCCATCCCAGCGCGCCACCAGGTTGTCGTCCATCAAATAGGGAATTTTTTCCCGGGAGGCAAAAGCCCTCATCTCCGGGACCTGGCGATAATTGATTTTTAAGGCAATGGAGTTAAAAGCCAGAAATATTCCCTGGGCCCGGGATTCCTCGACGAAGCCCATCATCCGGGCCCAGGAGCCGGGCATCCCGGTCACCCGGTCATGGGTGGCGGCGTCCAGGCTGTACAGGCTGACCCGCAGGCGGGAAACCCCCATCTCTCTCAGAGCCCGCACCTTTTCCTTTTCCAGGTTCATGGAGCCGCTGGTCATGAGGGAGACGCAGAACTTCAGGGAGCAAGCGTGCTTTAGGATGGAAAAGAGGTCAGGGCGCAGGAATATCTCGCCGCCGCTGAAGGTAAGGAAAAAGGTGCCGGCCTCAGCCAGTTGGTCCAAAATCCTTGTCACCTGAACTGTATTCAGCTCCGGCCCCGGCCCTTTACCCCGGCGCCAGGACTCCGGCAAGTAACAATGGAGGCAACGCTGGTGGCAGCGGTAAGTCAGGTCAAAATGGGCCGTCAAAGGGATTTTATCCCTCCGAGCCTTCTGGCGAATCCGGTCCAACGCCCCCATTCACATTACTCCCAGATTAAAAAATTTACTAAAAATCAAGGACTTCTGTCAATAAAATTCTGCCGCCCTGCTCATGTATTACTAAATATGCCTTTTATTTTCGTAATTTCTCTAATACTGCTTTAATATGATAGCTACTTTTCATCACTGAGTCCAGATATGACCCCAGCGCCGGGAATCATTTCACCCTTAGCAGTTGACCTGCTGGCCCTGCTTTTTCCCGAAATGGCGGCGCTAGGCCGCGCCTTATGGGACGCCCTGGCCCGGGAGGACCCCGGATTTTTAGAGGAGCTGCGCCGGGAGGGCCTGACCCCATTTCTTTACCAGGAACTGCGGCACCAGGGCCGGGAAGGGTCCGTTGCTCCTGCGTTCCTCCAGGAGCTGCGCCAGGATTATGCCTGGTCCCTGAAGGTCGCGGCCCGCCAGGACCGGGAAATCTTCCGGGTGCTCAGGGCCTTGACCGGAGCCGGGGTGGAAGTCATCCTCCTGAAGGGGGTCGACTGGCGTCTCCGCCTTTACGGCGACCTCGCGCAGCGGCCCATGACGGACCTGGACCTCCTCATTGATAAAGGCCAGCTGCCTCAAACCCGGGAAGCCCTGGCCCGGCTGAACTACCGGGTCATGCGGCAGTTCGCCGAGCCCCGTCCCGGCCACCGGGAACGCTTCGAAAATGAACTGGGGTTTGCACCGGACCCGGACCGCGGCTTGCTCCTGGACCTCCACTGGGAGGTCCGGGCGGCCGCGGGATTTTACCGCCTGCCCTACCCTCCCTTGAGGGACCAGGGCGTCTCCGGTGACTATCAGGGGGTGCCGGTGAAGTTCCTGGCGCCGGCCCACGCCCTCATCCATTTGTGTCTCCATGCCTTCGGGGACCGCTTCGAGACCGGCAGGGAGGCTTACGACGCCCGGCAAATCCTGGACCTGGCCCTGGCCCTGAGCCGCCTGGCCCCGGATTGGACCTACTTCCTGGCAGAGGTCAGCCGCTTTCAGTGCCAGGCCCCGGTTTACCAGGTCCTCCGGGAACTGGGGCGGCTTCTCCCCTTCCTGGTTCCCCGGGCGGTTCTAACTTTCCTGGCCGATTACCGCCCTCCCCTGACGGAAAGGCTGCTGCTGTCCCGGCGCCTGGGGCAGGGCACCAATTACCTTGCCATCTGTCAATACCATCCACCCCGGGACTGGCTGCGCTACCTTGCGGCCAAGCTCTGGCCCGACCGCCGCTACCTGGCGGCCTGCTTCGGCCGGGCCGGCCGCGCCGCCTACCTGAAGCAATTCCTCCACAAACTGCACCAGCAGACTTGACGCCCCCTCAACAGGATTCAGGACTGGATTAGGCCAAGAGCCGCCAGGGTCCAGCGGTATTCCTGCTCCAGGGAGTTAAGGAGGTCCATCTTCAAGGCAGGGGGCAGCACCTCCCAGGTGTAGGTCTCGATTTCCAGGTGGCGGCAAAAGCCGCGCTCCCGCACGAGCTTCAGGACCGACCTGGTCTCTTCCTGGGTGGCGCTGAGGAGGCCGTGGCGGGCTACGAACAGGGGCAGGTGAAAGTGGATGCGCCATTGCCGGTCTGGGGATTCCTTCAGGAGGGGCAGCGCCTCTTCCAGGTCCCGGTAGTGATGGTAGCCGGAGCCGTCCCTTAAGGCGATGACCTGGTGGAGATAGGGAGAGGCCGCAAAAAGCTCAAGTTCCCGGGCCAGGGCCGCCCGCTCTTCCCGGTGGTGGGGGAGCATGACCTTCAGGCCCGAAGTGACCTGGACCTTGCCCACGCGGATCCCGCCTTCCTCCAGACGATCCAGGGCAGCTTCGGGATCCTCGTAAGCCACCGCCAGGTGGCAGGTGTCCAGGCAGACCTGGAGATGTGACAGCAACCGGGCCCGGGCCTGGGAAACCGGCATCCCGGTCCACCGGCCCAACCAGGAGGCGCCCCGGGGCAGCAGCCAGCGCTGGAAAAAGTCCGCCACCTCCTCGCTCCGCTCCAGCAGGGCGTCCGGTTCCGGTTCCAGGTCCAGGTGAATGAAGACCCCCTGCTCTTCCCTGAGGCGCATCAAAGCCTGGGCGACCCGGGCCAGGTTGGCGCTCATGGCCTCCCAGGCGCCCTGATCATCCGGGGCGACCCAGGGTTTGTAAGACAGGGGCAAGGTGGAGATGCTGCCCTCCATCCCCGGAGGCAGGAGACGTCTCAGGATGTCAATCAGGCGCAGGGTATAGTCCACCCGGGCCGGGTCCCGCCAGTCCGGGGCAAAGACCTGAGCCTTCACCCCGGGGCCGTGAAAAGGGCCGTAAGGGAAGCCGTTGAGGGTAAAGACGTAAAGGTCATTGGCCGCCAGGAATTCCTGAAACCGCGGCAGCCGGTCCCCGGCCAGCAGCTCCTGGCTTTCCGCCGCGGACAGGCGCAGTCCCAGGCCAAAAGGCCGGCCCGGGCAAAGAGCCGCTTTCAGAGCCGGGACGCAGTCCCGGATGTGGCTGAACAAGGTGGGCCAGCCATGGCCGGGATGGATCTTGGTGCAGTAAGTCAGGTGAAAGAAACCGTCTTTGCCGATCTGCAAGACCGACTCCGTGGGGGAGATAGGTGTGCGATTAAGTCAGCAACGGCCTCAGCCCATGACCGCAGGCCGAGACCTGCCCGTTTCCCCCAGGGCCCTTTCCCGGAGAAGGGCGGCGCTGGCCCGGATCAGGCCGTGGTCCAGGTCATGGACTTCCAGGCTGTGGCCGATGGCCCACAGGAGGGGGATGGTAAGGCGGCCTCCCAGGTGTGCGCGAAACTCTTCCAGGCCCTGGAGGATTGGCGTTCCCTCCAGCTCGGGGACATACAGGGCCAGGCCGAGGTTTTCCAGGGTGTGCAAAATCCGCTCCCAGTCGCCCTGGGAAAGCAATCCGGCCAGCATGGAATAGGTGGTGTCCAGGGCCAGGCCCAGGGCCACCGCCTCGCCGTGGCGCAGGTTGAAGCCGGTGAGCTGCTCCAGCTTGTGGGCGGCCCAGTGGCCGAAATCCAGAGGCCGGGAAGAGCCGAACTCAAAGGGGTCGCCACCCCCGCCGATGTGCTGCAGGTGCAGGTCGGCGCAGCGATAAATGGCCTGCCGCATGGGCTCCGGGCGGCGCGCCGCCAGGTCCCGGGCGTGTTTTTCCAGGAAAGCAAAAAAAGCCGGGTCCTTGATCAAGGCCACCTTGACGGCCTCGGCCAGGCCGCTGACCCAGTCGCGCTGGAACAGGGTGATTAGAAACGTGAAATCGTTAATGACGGCTACGGGCGGGGCAAAGGTGCCGATAAAGTTCTTTTTCCCGAACGCGTTGATGCTATTTTTGACCCCCACCGCGGCGTCGGCCTGGGCCATCACCGTGGTGGGCACCCGGATCAGCCGGAGGCCGCGGTGCGCGGTGGCGCTGGCATAGCCGGCCAGATCCAGCAACGCGCCGCCGCCCACGGCCACCACGTAGGAGTGCCGGCACAGGCCCGCGGCGTCCATGGCCCGATGCAGGCTCCTGACGCCTTGGGGATCGTTTTTGCAGGCCTCGCCACCCTCCACCACCAGGGGAGGACCGGCGAGACTGAGGGCGGCCTGGAAACCGCGACAATAAGCGGCAATCTGGGCCAGCAGCCGGGGATGGTGCTGAGAGACGCCGCCATCCACCACGACCAGGAGCTTCTTGGGCAAATCCGGGCCACCCGCGCAGATAAGGTCTTTGAGAAGCGGATTGTGCCCGGCAAAGACGGCGGTGGTGAAATACACGCCGTAGCGAAACCTCACCTGAATTTCTTGTTGCAGGGGCGCCGGATTGGTCATGTTACAGGCCTTAAGGGAGGCTCAAACGGAGGCCAAGAGGTGCGCCTGCCCTTTGCCACCAAGTTAGCCATGCAGCCGGCAGAAAACAAGTGGGGGGAAAGCCCGGATGGGTCTTCAGCCTTACTTGCTCCTTACTTCATCGGGGCTCCGTCACTGCCCCCAGGAACAACAGGACCCCGGTTTCACTGTCGTCAATGGCCAGGAAGAAGGGCCGGTCCACGACCATGGTGAACCCCGGCCTGGGAGCCGGCCGTCCCGTGGCGGCCACCCCCACCGCGGTCACCGCGGCCGCCTTGGTACCTTCCTCGTTGACCTCCAGAAAAGTCTTGTGCTTCACGTCGTCGATGTAGACCCGGGGCGGGGGCGCACAGAGGCGGGAAAAATCCGCCCTGGCCTCATCAAAGGCCGTACCCATGCCCAGGGCTCCCAGGGGAGCTTTAAGGGAGGCTTCGTATTCCAACTTGAACCGGGGCAGAGCGATGGAACCATTGGTCATTTTAAAACCGGCCAGCCATTGCTGCCAGTTGGCGGCGTTCAGTTGCGAGAGAAACTCCTTCAGGCCGGAGTTCTGGTCGGGCAGAAAAATTTTCATGCTCCATCGCCGGTTTTCCCCGTAAGGCAGGGTCACGGCCTGAAAGTTCTTGCCGCGATAATATTTGTAGGAACCCGATTGGGACATCATGGGGAGCTGCTTTACCTGGCCGCCCAAGAGGGTGAAAGGGCGTTCCTTGGTCCTGGCCGGGTCAAAGGGCCGGGCCCACCTGCCCTTGAAGTAAGTGGCATTAATCAGAAAAAGAATGGCGCTGGGCTGGAGTTGTCCCACAATCCGGGTAATCTTGCCGTCCGTCTCCTTCTTCACCCAGTCATTGATGGTGGCGGGGGCCCGGGGGTCGGCAAAGTTCAGGACCTTCACCGCGGCCTGGTAAAATTCCTCATTTCTCTTCAAGAAGTCCGGCTTGAAGCTGAGCCCCTGCCGGAGCCAGAGGGAGTTGGCAATATTCAGGGTAATCCGGGGGCCAGGCTGGCTCAGCGCCTGCCGCAGGCCGGCATTGGCCCGGTTAAGGTCCTCCAGGTTCAGCCCCTGGATTTCCAAAGTTCTGGCCATGGCCTCCTGGGTGTCGCCTGCGGCGCCGTTGTAAGTCATGGCCAGGGCGAAGGCCACACTGGCCGGCGACACAAAGACATTCTGGCCCTTGTTGCTTCCCGTCAGGTTGCCAAAGAGTTTGAAGCCGAATTTCCCATAAGCCGAGGCCAATTCCTGCGGCGTTGTGGCCCCCGATTCCTTGGCCAGGGTGAGCCCTGACAGGCCGCCGAGAACAAGCCCCAAGACCACACTAATGGCAGTAAGCTTTCTCATCCCTTTGATCCTCCGACTTGAGGCATTATGTCATTTCTCACAATTTTCCCCTTAATAAAATTTTAGAGAAGGCTTGAAAGGCAAGCATGGTAAGGGATTCAGGGGGCACCCCAGCTCTTTTTGATTTTCAGCCATGGTTACAAAATTCTCGTTGATTTCCCTTGACACCTGCGCGAGGAATCGTTTAAAAGCATTCGTGTCCGTTCATTGCCGCGGGGATCGATGACCTCCCCTTCTCCACTTCCATCGGGACTCCGGCCTTATAGGCCGGCTGTAGATATGCATCTGGGCAAAAGTCAGTCCATCTCTTGATGGGAGTCCTTCATGGATTCAAGTTGCGGCCGCGCCAGTCCTTCCCGTCCGCAGCGGCCAGATGGTCAACCACAATTTTTCCCAAGCAGCCCCTATGAACAAGTGGGACCTTGAAACCACCGCCCGCCTGGTATATCGCCTGCGGGGCCTGGGGATGGCCGGGGCTGTCCTGCACCTGGGCGCCCACCCGGATGACGAGGACATCGGCCTGTTGGCCTACCTGGCCTGCAAGTATGGGGTCAGGGCCATTTACTGGTCCGCCACCCGGGGCGAAGGGGGGCAGAACCGCATCGGCCCCTACCGGGATGAAGCCTTGGGCATCTACCGTACCTGGGAGAGCCTGGCGGCCCGGGCCGTGGACCAGAGCCAATGCCTCTTCGGCCCCTTCTATGATTTTGGGTACTGCAAGAATGCCGAGGGAGCCCTGGCCAAATGGGGGAAAGAGGCCCTGGTGCGGGAGGTGGTCCGGGCCATCCGCCTGGTGCAGCCCCACGTCGTCGTGGCCCGCTGGGCCGGCACCCCGGGGGATTTCCATGGCCACCACCAGGCCGTGGGGCAGGCCTGCCTGGAAGCCTTCGCCGCCGCGGGCGATGCCGCCCAGTTCCCGGAACTGGGATTGCCGCCCTGGCAGCCCCTGAAGTTCTACCACTCCCTGGACAACAGCGGCGGGGACCTGAGCGCCGGGGGCGCGGTGAACGTCTTCGGCCGCCTGAACCCGGCCCTGGAGCGGGACGGGGTGGTGCGCCTCAACACCGGCGAGTTTGACCCGGTGAGCGGCCTGACCTACCAGGAGCGGGCCTGGCTGGCCTACAATCAGCACCAGACCCAGGCCATGGGACTGGCCCCGGCCCCGGGTGATTTTTATTACTACTTCTCCCTGCACCAGAGCCTGGTGCCGGTGCCGCCCCGGGAAGAGAGCCTTTTTGACGGCCTGGACCCCACCCTCACCGGTCTGGCCGACCACCCGGGGGGCGGCGAGGCCGTCTTGCGGGGCCGGCTCACGGAGGTCAAGGCCCATGCTCAGGAAGCCCTGAAGACCTTCCGGGCCGACGATCCCCTGAGGGCCTCCCGGTCTCTGCTGGAGGCCCTGGGCCTTCTAAGGGAGACCTCCTCCGACCTCGACCGGTGGGACCTGCCCGCTCCCGCCCGGGCAGCCCTCCAGCCCTACCTGGCCCGCAGAACCCGGGAGATGGAAGAGGTGCTGGCCCGCTGCCTGGGCCTGGAGGTGGAGGCCATCAGCGATCGCGGCCGGGTGATCCCGGGCCAGACTTTGCGCGTCTTAGCCAGCCTCTGGAACCAGCGGGGTTGGCCCATCAAGGGGGCCGCCTTCAGCCTGTGCCTGCCGCCGGGGTGGGAAAGCCGGTGCCAGGAGCGCGACCCGGGCCCGCCGGCCCCGGAGGGGCCTGCCGCGGCGCGGGAGGCCGGGTTCCAGGTCTCCCTGCCGGAGACCGCGGCCTTGACCTCCCCTTACTGGCTGGCCCAGCCCCGGGGGTCCTACCAGTACCAGTGGCCGCCGGGGGATCCCAGCAGCCTGCCCTTCGGCCCCCCGCCGGTGGAGGTCCGGTGCACCGTGGACCTGGGGTCGCAAGAGATCACCCTGGGGAGCGCCGTGGTGCACCGCCAGGCCTTCCCCGGCGGTTTCCGGGAGCTCTCCCTGGCGGTGGTCCCGCCCATCTCCCTCCATCCCCGCACGGCCCACGAGTTCCTGCAGCTCAAGGAGGCTGAGCAGGAGCTGGAGTTGCACGTGGTGGCCCGAAACAATGGAGGCCAGGCGGTGGCCGGCGGCCTGGAACTGGTGGTCCCCCCCGGCTGGCAGGTGGCTCCCGGCCCCACCGACCTGGCCCTGGCTCCGGGAGAGAGCACCAGGACCCTGTGCCATATGGTGACCGTGCCCGCGGGCGCGGCCCCCGGCCGCTACCCCCTGCAGTACCGGATGCGCTGCGGCCACCGGGACTATGGCGTCCTGGTCACCCCGGTCCGGACCGGGGTCCCGGGCATCCCCGCCCTGGCGGACGCCTCCAATTGCGTCAAAGAGGAGTTCCTCATCACTCCCTCCCAGGTGACGGTGCACCTGATGGCGGTGGAGTTCGTGCCGGGCCTGCGCTACGCCTACGTCCAGGGGGCCGAGGAAAAGCTGGCTGCGGCCCTCAAGCCCTTCGGCCTCAATTTCCACTTCATCCAAGATGAAGAAATGGGCTACCTGGACCTCAGCGCCTTCGCCGCGGTGGTGATGGGTCCCAACGCCTACCTCATCCGGGAGGAGGTGCGCAAAAACACCGGCCGCTTCCTGGAATACGTCCAGGCCGGCGGCGTCCTCATCGTCCAGTACCAGGGCTACCGCTATCAGAAGGAAAACTTCACCCCCTACCCCTTCCAGTTCAGCATGCCCCACGACCGGGTAACCCACGAAGCGGCGCCGGTGACCATCCTGGCCCCCGACCACGTGTTGTTCCGCCTGCCCAACGCCATCAGCCCGGAGGACTTTCAGGGCTGGGTCCACGACCGGGGCCTTTACTTTTTCGGCCAGTGGGACCGGCGCTACCAGCCACTGCTGGCCGCCGCGGACCCGGGGGAGGAGCCCCTGGCGGGCGGCTTGCTGGAGGCCCAGTACGGCCGGGGCACCTTCATTTACACCGGCTACTCCTTCTTCCGCCAGCTGCCCGGGGGTGTACCCGGCGCCTTCCGCCTTTTCGCCAACCTCCTGGCCCTGCCCGAGGCCCGCATCCTGGAGCGCATCGACTTCCTCAAGAAGATCTCCCTGTTCTCCCTGCTCACCAGCGAGCAACTGGACGCGGTGGCCCGCATCATGAGCGAGCGCTGGGTGGAAGACGGGGCCTACATCTGCCGCCAGGGGGAAGTGGGGGACGAACTCTATATCGTCTACCGGGGCGCGGTGGAGGTGGTGCGGGAGTCGGGAGGGGCCGAAGAGGTGGTCTTCCTGGCCCGGGAAGGCGACGCCCTGGGCGAGATGGCAGTGCTGGGGGACATCCCCCGCACCGCCTCGTTGCGGGCCCGGGGCAACGCGGAGCTGCTGGTCATCGCCGGGACCCAGTTCCACGATCTGCTCCGCCAGAACCCCGAGATGTCCATCCAGGTCATCAAGCTCCTGGTGAATCGCCTGGCTCAGCCTTGAATTCGTAACCGGAAACCCGGGGACCAAAAAGAAGGAGTGAGGGGTATGCGCATCGGCATCATGTGCCACTCCGGTTATGGAGGCAGCGGGCGCATTGCCCTGGAATTGGCCCAGGAGCTCTGCCGCCGCGGCCACCGGGTGCACCTGTTCAGCCGCACCACGCCCTTCGGCGTCTGGGACCCGGCTTCCGGGGTGGCCTTGCACCGCATGGCTTGGGAGCGGGAAGACTCCCTGTCCCCTTCCGGCTTTGACGTGGACTGGTCGGAGCAAGACTTTAAAACCTTCACGGCCCAGGTGCTCCGGGTGATTGCGGCCGAGGGCCTGGACGTCCTGCACTTTCACTACGCCCTGCCCTTTGCCTTCGTGGCCGCGGCCGTCAAGGAGCGCCTCAAGTCCGCGGCCCCGGTGCTGGTGGGGACCTTGCACGGCACTGACGTCAGCCTTTACGGGCGACGCCCCGCCACCCGGGTTCCCCTGGCCGGGATCCTCCAGGACCTGGACGGGCTGACCACCGTATCCCACAGCCATGCCCGCCTGGCCCGCCAGGTCTTCGGGCTGTCCCGGGCCCCGGAGGTCATCCCCAATTTCGTGGACCTCTCCCGTTTTCACCCCCCCGGTGGCAACGGCAAGGGCCGGGGCCACCCCGGTCCGCGGCGGCCGCGCCTCATCCATGTTTCCAATTTCCGGCCGGTGAAGGATCCGAAGAGCCTGGCCGCCATCTTCCTGGGCATCCGCGCCCGCCTTCAGGCCGAACTCTGGCTGGTGGGTGACGGGCCGGAATTGAGCAAAGTCGCGACCCTTTTCCGGCGCCGCGGAGTGGCGGACAATGTCCGTTATTTCGGCCTGCGTCCCCAGGTGGCCCCGCTTTTGGGCCAGGCCGACCTCTTGCTCATGTCCAGCCGGGCCGAAAGCTTCTGTCTGGCGGCCCTGGAGGCCATGGCCTGCGGCGTGCCGGTCCTGGCCACCCAGGTGGGGGGGCTGCCGGAGGTGGTGCGGCACGGGGAAACCGGATTTCTCTACGCCCGGGAGGAGCACACCCAGGCCGTGGACCTGGCCCTCGGCCTGCTGGCGGACCCGGCAAGGCTCCGGGACATGGGCCTGGCCGCAGCCAGCCGCGCCCGCCTGTTCGGCCACGCTGAGATTATCAACGCCTATGAAACCTATTATGAGGGCCTCCTGGCCTGGCGCCGCTGGGGGGAGGCGCCCTGGTCGGTGCACAGCCTGAACCTGACCCTGGGGGCCAACTTTAGGAGTTGCCCATGAACCCCTTTGCCCCGGAAGCCTTTTTCGACCTGCCGGAACCAGCGGCCGGCCTGTTCCACGGGCTCGCTTACGTTTGGGAGGGAGTCGCGGCCCTCCCGGCCTATATCGAACAGACCATCCAGCCGGACATCCTGGGGGAGGTGGAAGAGGGGGCCTGGCTGGAGCCCGGCCGGGTGCGCCTGGAGGAAGGCAGCCGGGTGGAGCGGGGCGCCATCGTGCGCGGCCCCGCCATCATCGGCCGGAACACCGTCATCCGCAGCGGCGCCTACCTCCGGGGCCACGTCCTGGTGGGGGACGACTGCGTCATCGGCTGGGGCACCGAACTACGCCAGGTTCTCATGCTGAACGGCTCCAAGCTCCCCCACCTGAACCTGTTCTTCACTACCCTGGTGGGCAACCGGGCGCAGGTGGGCGGCGGCACTTTCACCGCCAACTTCCTCCTGAGCCGCAAGGAAGTAGCCGTCACCGTGGAGTTGGAGGGCCGCAAACAAACCTTTCCCACCGGCCTCCAGCTCTTCGGCGCGGTCATCGGCGACGACTTCCAGATCGGCGCCCAGTGCCTGCTCCAGCCCGGCACCATCATCGGCCGGCGCTGCCTGGTCTATCCCCAGTGCTCCGTCTCCGGCTACCTCCCCCCGGACTCCCTGGTGCGGCCCCGGGCCGTGCCCTTCGAGGTGACTCCCCGGGCAAAATAGGCCTTCCCTCTGCAGGGGCTAACCCAGGCTCTCTGTTGAGTCAGCCGCCGATGCTGACCATGGGCCGGCCAGGTAGGGAGGAAGGCAACAAAGGGGGTCTGGCTTCTGCGGCTTTGAGATTAATGCCCTCCCGGAAGAGGTGACTCAGAAAAGCATCGGCAAGGCAGGAACGCACGGCTTCCCTGAGGTCAAGCTCTGAGCTCGCCATCAGGCAGGGCCTTAATTTACCTTCGGCCGTAAGGCGGAGGCGGTTGCAGGTGGGGCAATGGTGGTCGCTGACGGGGCTGATGAATCCCAACTCCCCCTGCCAGCCCGGGAAACGGAAGATGCGGGCCGGGCCCGCGGTGGGACCGGGGATCACTGGTTCCCCCCGTCCCAACACCGCCAGGCGGCGGCGCACCGCCGCCAGGGGGAGAAAATGGCGCTGCCATTGGTGCCGGGAGACGGTGGGCATCAGTTCGATAAAGCGCACCTGGTAGGGATGGTCCCGGGCCAGGAGAGCAATATCCAGAAGCTCATCCTCATTGAGGCCCTTGAGGACGACGCAGTTGATCTTCAGCGGGCGAAAGCGCAGGGAGGTGGCCGCTTCCAGGCCGGCCATGACCGCCGGCCATTCGTCCCGGCCGGTGATTTCCCGGTAGCGGTCCCGGCGCAAGGTGTCCAGACTGAGGTTGAGGTGACGCAAACCTGCGGCAAACAGACCCGGCGCCGCCTCCTTCAGCCTCACCCCGTTGGTGGTGAGGCAGACTTCCTCCACCCCGGGGACCTGGTGCAAGTCATGGATAAAATCCACCACCCCCCGGCGCACCAGGGGTTCCCCGCCGGTGATGCGAATCTTGCTTATGCCGCAATCCGCCGCCACGGCGGCGAGGCGGAGCAATTCCTCATAGCGCAGGATTTCCCCCGCCGGCAGTTTCTGCCAATCCTGCCAGTAGGTGCAGTAGAAACAGCGCAGGTTGCAGCGGTCCGTGATGGACAGCCGCAGGTAGTTGATCTGCCGGGTTGGAGCTTCTGTCCTGGGCATGGTCAGCCTTTCCCAAAGGAGCAGCGGGGAAAGCGGCATTCCGGGCAGTTAAGGCACAGCCCCCCATGCCCCAGGCGGGCCAGGTCCTGCCGGGTGAGCGCCTCGCCCGCCAGGACCCGGGGCACCACCAGGTCAAAGACCGTGGTCTCATGATACAGCCCGCAGGCGGGAATCCCCAGGACCGGAACCTCGCCGATGCTGGTGATCATAAACATGGCCCCCGGTAGCACCGGGGCGCCGTAAAGCACTTCTCCGGCCCCGGCCAGCGCGACCCCGCGCCGGGTGACGTCATCCGGGTCCACGGACATGCCGCCGGTGAGCAATATCAGGTCTGTTCCCTGGGCCAGGAATTGCCTGATCAACTGCGCAATGAAATCCGCGTCGTCCGGGGCCAGGGCCACCCCACTGACCTCAGAGCCGATCCCCTCTATTTTCCGCCGCAGCACCGCCTCAAACTGGTCCTCAATCAGGCGGGAAAAGACTTCGCTGCCGGTGATGATGATGCCGGCTTTCGCCCTTCTCAAGGGCTGGACGCGGAAAAGGCCGCCCCGGCTCCGGGCCGCCTGGACCGCGGTTGCCACGATCTCTTGGGCAATCACCAGGGGGATGGCCCGGAGCCCGGCGACGATCTCTCCTTCGTGCACCAGGAAATCGGTGTGCCGGCAGGCGCACATCACTTCCGTCAGCATATTAACTGCGGTTAGGGCTTCCACCTCCACCTTGAGGAGGCCGTCGTGAGCCGCTAAGAGATTAATCTTTCCCTCCCGGGGCTCATCGTGAAAGCCCACCCCCGGCCCGCAAAAGGCTTCCGCCAGGGCCAGGGCGGCCTCGTCTTCATGGAGGTAGCCCTCTTCGATCTTGAGGATATAGAGGTGCTTTTTCCCCAGTTTTTGCAGGCGGCAGACATCCGCCTCGGAGACCACATGCCCCTTGTGGAACGCCGCGCCCTTGAAGCCGCCCCGCTGAACCTCCGTGACGTCATGGGCCAGCGCCATTCCCACCGCGTCTTCCACCCTGATCTTTTGCTGGCACATGTTAAAACCTCAAAAGAAGCTGTCAGCTTTCAGCCTTCAGCTTGTGACCAGACGTTTCGGTTTTTTTCATAAACGGCGGGACTCTCCAACCAGGACAATCCTGATCCCTGACCCCTGATCCCTGGCCCCTGCCAATACCCCTGTCCCTGGCAGGACAGGCACGTGGCCCCCTGCCGCAAGGGATAGGCCTCCCCGCAATGGGGACAGATGGCGGTGGCGCCCTTCTCCTTTTTCCCATGCAGGGCGGTGATCTTAACCGGCGCCAGGGAGAGGATGCCCCTGCCGGCCCGGATGATGTGATCCAGCAAGACTTCCAGGGGCAGTGCCTTCTTGGGGGCCAGGCGCATGTACCAGGCATAAATCTCCGGGAAGGCCCGGGCCTTCGTGAGGTCCAGCCAGACCCGGAAGCCTTCCAGGGTCTTCTTGTCATAGAGGCTGAGGGCGAACTTGTCCCAATCCAGGACCTTCAGCCAGCCGTTGCCGAAAGTGCAGGGGGTGAGGAGCTGGACCGCGTCGGGCAGGCAATGGCAGGTTTCCACGATGGCGTCAGCCTCGAGGCCCGGAGGGAGGGAAGCCTGGGCCCAGTCCACCATGAAGCCGCCGATAACCGCGCCCGGCGCCCGCCAGCCGTGGAACTCCTCCAGGGCCCGCAGGTAACGGTCCAGGGGCCGGCCGCACAGCGTTATTGCGGGTAGAAGGTCTGCCTCTAAGGCAGGGGCCGCACTGTTTCTTACCATTTCCTGCTCCTCGCTTTATGCCCTGACCAGCTTCACCTGGCTCTGGTAAAACACCGCGCTGCCGCCCACCATGTCCACCAACCCGGTGTTTTTCAGCACCGGGTCCACGCGCATGGCCGCGTTGGCATGGATTCCCTTGGCCCGGCGGGGGTCGGCGGGGACTCTGACGCCGTCGATCACCACCTCACTGGCCCCATAGGCCCAATGGCCGTAGCCCAGGGAGAAGGCCACCACCCCGGGCCGCATCCCTTTGAGGACCTTAATGCGGCCCACCATGGGTTTCTGCCGGCCATGGCCAAAATTCCAAAGGCCTTCTTCGTTGCTGGCGGAAATCACTTTGGCCGCATCGCCCTCGGCCAGCCCCAGCCGCCGGGCATCCACCTCCGAAATTTCCAGGTGATTTTCGGGGCAGAGGGCCCCCAGCCAGTAATCGGCTATGGTGCGGGATTTGCAGCCAAAAATCGGTTTGTAAGTCACCATGGTCAGATCAAAACCCTTGGCTTCGTCGTCCAACTTGCGGCCCAGGACGTCGTGGGGGCCGTCCATAAAGTGGGCGTGGGGCACATACGTCTGGCCGGTCATGGCGTTTTTCGTGGTGGTGAACTTCTCGAAATAGATTCCCACCAACTTGCCGTACTTGTTGGCCACTTGGCCGTCCTTGTAGGCCTGCTGGTAGCCCTGGAAGCGGCCGCCGCGGTTCAATACATAGACCATGTGGGGCCACAGCTCCGGTCCCACCACCGCCTTCCAGCGGTTAACCTCAAAGATGCTGGCCGGCAGGTGGCGCCGGGCCTTTTCGAAGATGTTAATCTCTTCGGCGCTGGCCGCGGGCACCTTCTCGGAGCCGTCGGGCTTGTCGCCAAAGGCGATATTGGCCACCATTCTCAAATATATGTCCTCGTCCCGCTGGAAGTGGAGGCCGGGTCCGAAGGCGTTGTCGCCGAAGCCCGGCAGTTTGAGCTGCTCGGCTAGGCCTAGGAGCAGGGATTCCACCGAGAGGGGCGCCGCCTGGCCATAGACGGTCACCGTGTCGGTCAAGGGGGCCGAGGCCGGCTGCCGCACCGGCCCCACCTTGGGGGTGACGGAAGGATGCGATCCCGGAAATTCCCAGCGCTCCAGATACGTCAGGTCCGGAAAGATGTAGTCCGCGTACATGGAGGTTTCGCCGATGACGATGTCGGAGGCGAATATCAAGGGAATCTTCTTGGGGTCCGAGAGAATTTCGATGAGCTTGTGGCCCGCGGGCAGAGAATACACCGGCGTGCCCATGTAAATCATCAGTGCCTTGATGGAATAGGGATAGGCGTCGCCGATGCTGGGGATGGCTTCCTCATAGATGTCGCTGCAGAAAGGATACCAGGGGCGCTTCGCCGGATACCCTTGGAAGATGGTGGTCTTGTCGTAGGCCTTTTCGTGGCGGAGCATAGACACGCCCCAAGGCTTCAGGCCGCCGGGGAGCTTGGTAAGATCAAAGGGCTTTCCCGGTTTATGGCCGCCGGCATCATAGGTGGTGAGTTTGACCAGGCCGCCCATCCAGTCGTGGTTGCCTATCAAGGTGTTCAGGGTCATGTAGACCAGGACGTTATAAAATCCGGAGGTGTGTTGGGAGACGCCGCGGTGCACGTCGGCCACCGCCTGCTTGCCGTGGCTGGTGAACTCCCGGGCCAAATCAATGAGCTCGCCTTCCCGCACCCCGGCGATCTTGGCCCATTCGGCCACGGTCTTGGCCTCCACGGTCTCTCGTAAAATTTGCAGCACGCTCTTGACCCTCTGGCCCTTCACTTCCGTGACCACCATCAGGTCACCTTCCACCGCGTCGGTGTCGCTGTTGGGGTCGAAGGGCTTGAAGTTGCCGCCCGAGGAGACCATGAAGGGGTCCAATTCCCATTCCCCGCCGTCTTTCTTGGGCCGCTTTTGCGCCGGGAGCCCCAAATCCGAACCCCGCAAGAAGGCCCCCGGGGTGCCGTCGGCATTTATTTTGACCAGCCATACGGCCTGCGTCCAGGTGGGCTCATGGTCGGCGGTGGCTGCGGCCTTGTTGGCGTTGGCCAGGTAGCGGGCGTCGTAGCGCTGTTGGTCAATGATCCAGCGCATCATGCCCATGCCCACCGCGGCTACCCCGTTGGGCCGCACCGGCAGCCACTTCCAGGCCCGGGCCGCGGTCTTGGAACAGCGTGGATCCACCACCGCGATCTTCATCCCCTGGTTGACAATACCGTCGGTGATCTTGGCGCACCTGAGCGGCGGCCCGTAGTTGGCTTCATAGGGGTTGGCGCCCACGAACAGGATGAACTCGGCGTTGCCGGTATCCCCCTGCCAGTAAAACTTGGTGCCGGAGTCCCACTTGCCCTCGTCAAATTGACTGCTCATGGCCTTGCAGGTAAAGTAGAGGGACCCCTGGCAGACGGTGGTGTGTCCATGGACGTTCACCGACCCCATGGCCCCGCCGGCAAAGCGCTTGAACAAATCTTCCCGGCCATGTTTGGCCCGGCCCCACAACAGGTAAAACTGGTTGTTCTTGGGCCCCAGGTCCGGGTGGTCCGGGTCGATAAGGTATTTCAGGTTGGCTGCGTGCTTCTCCTTGAAGGCCGCCAGCTCCATCTTCTTGGCCGCCACCAGGGCGGAGTCTTCGGCCAGGGCTGTGGCGATCTTGGGGTCCCGCAGCACCCAGATGTCCTTCAGACCTTCTACTTGACCTTCACCGAAGAGGTTGCCGCCATTGACGATTTCGTTGATGGCCTGGTCAAAGGAGATGGTCTGCCACTTGCTTTCGCCCCGCTTGCCCGCCCGTTTCAAGACCTTGACGAGGCGGTAGGGATCGTAGAGGGTCTGGATGCCCGCCTGGCCCTTGGGGCAGATGGAGCCCTCGGTGATGGCGGCATCCGTAATGGGAGTTTTATAGTCGATGTGCGGCGTCAGGGTCCAGGGGCTGTAAGGGCTGCCGTCGATCTTGGCCACCAGCCCGTCGACGATCTTGACCTTGATGCCGCACTGGGTGTTGCACTGCTGGCAGGCGGAGTAAATCTGGTTTTCCGGCAGGTGATGGACATAGGCGTCCCCCACCTCGAACCGGGCCCAGGCCGGCGCCGCCCCCGGTCCCTGGGCCGCCTCCAGCAGGCGCACCAGCGCGGGGGACAGGGCCAGGGAACCGCCCAGCAGCGCCGAGCACTTGAGAAAGTAGCGCCGGTCCACCTGGTTTTCCAGGAATTTTAGAACCCCGCATTCTTCCTTTTTCTCTTTAGACATGTTCTTCTTCTCCTTTTCCGGCCGCTTCCACCGGCAGCCAGCGCATGCCCAGGAAGAAGGTTAACAGCCCCAGGGACACCACCCAGAGGCTGACCAGCCATTCGTTGATATTGGGCACATAATCGGTGCGCAAACGCATATGGAAAAAGGTGTTTTGCAAGCCTTCCAGCTTGTATACCGCCAGGTCGGGAATCAGGTAGTTCAGGCGCACCGCAAAGAAGGTGACCAGAATGAGAAAGCAAGCCCAGGCTACCGCCCGGGAATCATTGCGGCGGGTTACCAGAATGTAAATGGGAATGGCGCTGCCAATGAGCAGGTGCACAATCCAGAAGGCCCACCAGAAGGGGCCGAAGGCGATGAGGTTCAGGCTGGTGACGAAATTGGGGACCTTGGACTGGTAGCCCACGAAGAACTGCAGGGCCTCCAGGAAGAGGAAGGTGCCCAGGAGGGCCAGCACGATGCGGCCCAGGGGCTGGATCAGTTCTTCCCGGGGATGAAACAGGAAGGTCAAAAAGGTAATCAACGCCCCGCCGGAGAGCAGGGCCGCCATGATGAAGAGGAACGGGGTCATGGCGCCATTCCACAGGGGGCGGTTCAGTAAAATGGCGAACAAGGCGCCGTGAGTCCCGAAGAACAAAATGCCCACGGGCATGCTGACGATGGACAGGAGGCGTACCAGGCGGTGGTCGCGCTGGCGATCCTCCTCGCTATAAGTAGTTCGGCCCCGGGCCAAAAAGCGGTAGAGCTTCTGCCCTCGGCGCGTGTCATCCTGAGACCAGCGAATCAGTTGCTCCCGTATCAGCAAGTAAAAAAACAGCAGGTAATTGGCCCACATGCCGACGATGAAGGCCACCAGCCAGAACATCATGGAGCCAAAATTGGGCGTGATCAGGAACCGGTAGACCCGAAGCGGGTGGCCCAGGTCCAGGGAGATGATGATAAGCTCACATAAAAGCGTGACCAGGAGCGCAAAGACTGACAGCGGGCCCACGGGGGCAAAAAGCTTCATCCTTAAGCCATACGTCATGACGGTGATTATCCAGGCCCCGGCCGTTAACCCGAGAAAATAGAGGTCAAAGGAAACCCACAGCCCCCACGGGACGTAAGAGCCGTAGTCCATGAACTTATGGCCGTAAATCAAGCGGGCTCCCATGCCCCAGGTGCCGACAATCAGACCCAGACCGGCCAGAAGCATGATATTCTTGGTTTGTTTCGCAGTTATCATCGGCTTCTCCCTCCCTTATCGCAGATAATAGACGGAAGGCTGCGTGCCCAGCTCTTCCTTCAGTCGGAAGACCCGGGGGGAGCCGATCAACTCAAAGACCAGGCTATCCGGGTCGGTGCGGTCCCCGAAAAAGGTGGCCCGGCCCACGCAACTGGTAACACAGGCGGGCAGCATGCCCACGGCCAGGCGGTGCAGGCAGAAGTGGCACTTGCGGGCGTTGCCCACGGGAGAGTCGTCATCCCGTTCCGGCCACTTTTTGCCATATTCCGCCGCCGGGTGCGCCTCGTAGCCATTGGCCGCCGCCTTTTGGCCGTAGAGCTTGCCCGGCAGTTCCGCGGTGCCGGCCGTGTACCATTCTGCGAAATCAGAGGTGCGGGCCGCATAGGGACAGGCCACCAGACAGTAGCGGCAGCCGATGCAGCGGGGGTAGTCCATGACCACCGCGCCCTGCTCGGTCTTGTAGGTGGCGGTTACCGGGCAGGCCTTGACGCAGGGCGGATTCTGACAGTGGACACAGGGGCGGGGAATAAAACGCCGCCGCACGTACGGGTACTCCCCTACCTCTTCCTCCAGGACTACCCGATAAACCACCCCGGGGGGCAGCTTGTTCTCCGCCACGCAGCCCAGGGTGCAGGCATGGCAGCCGATGCACCGCGCGATGTCAATGACCATGCCCCACTTGATGTCTTCCGGCTTCTTCGTCTGGGCCCGTTTCAGATCCCGCTGCATTCGCACCAGGGGGTCCTCTAACGGCAGCTCTCTGCTCATGCGCGTCCTCCTGTGGTCAGAGATTCTTGGGGCCCGGCCGGCCCCCCTTGGTGGTCTCTCCCGGGGTCCTTTTACCCTGCCGGGCGTCTCATCCTTCTTGAGCCTCCCCTGACTTGCCCCCGTTCTCGGGAATGCTCTTTAGCCAGTAGAGGAGTTCTTCCGGATCAAAGGGTTTCCCCAGACAGGCATAGATATGCAACCCCATAGCCTCTTCCAGTCCCGGGTGATGCCGCAGGCGGGAGAGGACCAGGATGTAAACGCCCGGGTTCTTGCTCTTGAAGGCACGGAAGAATTGGTTGTTAACCGGCACCGTATCCAGGTCCAGAATCACCACCTGGCAGGGATTCTGCCGCAGGTGCTTTTCCATCTCACTCAGGGAGACCAAAGCCGCGGCGTGGTAGCTGTATTGCCGGAGCAAAGCGACGACCCTGTGGCCCTGCTGCAGGTCCGCGTCGATCACCGCCACGCCCGGCTTTCCCATGCCACCTCTCCACTGGTCCGTGGGCTCAACCTCCGCAATTTCTATCCCCGCGTGGTTATTTGCCTACAGGGCAAATTCCATGCCAGGCACGGGACCTGGGCCAACAGGCCCGGAAAGCGGGCTGCCGTATCTATACCTTACTGATATCATTGACTAATTGGCTATGAGAACAAAGGGCATGAGGGGAAGAGAAGCTGAGCCGGGCGCGGTCCAGGAAGGCCGCCAGACATTGTGGCCGGACACTATTTTTATTTATGGTGGTTTATCAAATAGTTATGCGTGTAGTGAAACCGGACACAGACAGGCCCTTGTCAGGGTCCTAAAGCAGGTGGAAAAGGGGATGGAGTTAATGCGTGGTGGGCCGGGAAACGGTAATCTTGTATCTTTTCAGCATGGCGTAGAGGGTGCTGCGGCTGATTCCCAGGCGTTGGGCCGCCAGTTTCTTGTTCCAGGCGCACTCTTCCAAGGTCTCCAACAGCGACCGGTGCTCCCGCTCCGTCAGGGTGGCGGGAGGCGCGGCGGCGCCGGCCCGCAGAGCCGAGGGCAGGTCCCAGACCTCCACCAGCCCCCCCTTGGCCAGGACCACGGCGTGCTCCACCGTGTTTTCCAGTTCCCGCACGTTGCCTGGCCAGGCATATTCCAAGAGCAGCCGCATGGCTTCCGAGCTGAATTCCCTGAGGTCCTTGCCCCGCTCCCCGGCGAAACGCCGGAGAAAGTGGTAAGCCAGCAAGGGAATGTCGTTCTTGCGCTCCCTTAAGGGGACCAGCAGGAGGGGAATCACGTTAAGCCGGTAGAAAAGGTCTTCCCGGAACCGTCCGCCCTTCACCTCTTGCAAGAGGTCCTTATTAGTGGCCGCCAACACCCGCACGTCCACGGTCACGGTCTGCTCCCCGCCCAGGCGCTCGAACTTCCGGGTCTGCAATACCCGCAGCAGCTTGATCTGGGCCGACAGGGGAATTTCCCCCACCTCGTCCAGAAACACCGTGCCCCCGTGGGCCTGCTCGAAGCGCCCGGACTTCTGGCGCAGGGCCCCGGTGAACGCCCCCTTTTCGTGGCCAAAGAGCTCGCTCTCCAGGAGGGTGGCCGGGTACGCGGAGCAGTTGATAACCACAAAAGGCCCCTCCTGGCGGGGGCTGTGGCGGTGGATGGCCCGGGCCACCAGCTCCTTGCCGGTGCCGCTCTCCCCTTGAATCAGGATGGTGGCGTCGGAAGGCGCCACGTCTTCAATGAGTCGGTACACCACCTGCATCTTGGGGTCTTTACCCACCAGTTCCCCGAATCCCGCGGCGGTGTCCACCCGGCTGTGAAGCCGCCTCAGCTCTTCCTCGTGAAGCATGGCCCGCCGCAAGGCCCCGGCGTTCTGGTTCAGAATCAACCGCACCCATTCGATCTCTTCCAGATTGCAGCGGCATTCCCCGGAGCAGATAATGACCGCGGCGCCGCTGACTTGCGTCTCGTCCATGGGGACCAGGGCCTGGCGGGCGCCCGCAGCAAAGTCTTCCGGGAGCACCGGCGGCTTGAAGAGACCTTTCCGGAAATAGGTGATTTTTTTTAACCCTTCCAGGGTTTCCCTGACAGTCTGAAGGACCTTGGGGTCCTGAATCACCCGGGCGCCCTGAGGGGACAAGACAAAGAGGGTGTCTTTGGCGGTATTGAGGGTCAGCACCACCAGTTGCCGGCAGCGCATGTTGTCCTGCAGCCGGCCCAGCAGGGCGGCGCCCATCTCGTCCAGATCGCGCAGGGCGCTGAGCTCCCGCACAATCTGGCAGGCGGCCCGGGTCTGGCCGTGGGCGCGCTCCAGCTCCAGGGCCTGCTCTTCCAGGCGCTGGGTATATTCCTCCTGGCGCGCCACCATCTGGTTAAAGGAAGTGGCCAGGGTGGCGATTTCATCCTGCCCGGAGACGGCCACCTGCACTTTCGGCTCCCCCCGGGCTATTTCTTGGGTGGCTGACACCAGGGCCGCCAGCGGCCGGGTAATGCGCCGCACAAACAGGAGGCTGCCCGCCAGGGCGATGACCAGGATGCCCAGGGTAAACAGGCCGATCTGCAGCCATAACGCGGTGAGTTGGCGGCGGTAGTGATTTTCCGAAAAACCCAGGCGCAGGACCCCGGCCTTGCCCTTAAAAATGGGCCAGGCCACATCCAGGTAGAGGTCCCCTCGCTGAGAAGCGATCTCCCGGAAATGGGGTTGATCCCCGGAAGCTTCTTCATTGGCCGGAATCAGCCCGGCCGGCACGCCCTGGTCAAAGGTGTGGGCCAGTACTTGGCCGTCCTTCAGGACAAAGGCGTAGCCAAGGGCGGGATTGCCGCGGATCTGCTGGTCCAGCAGGCGCTGCAGGGCTACCAGGTCATTGATGAGGACCTTGTCCGCGGCCTCCAGGGCCATGGCATGGGAGAGATTTTCCGCCTGGCCCAGCATCACCTTGCGCAGGGCCGCGCTGTGCCGCTGGGTGACCAGGAGGGCAATGACCAGCCCGCTGATGAGCACCAGGCTCGAAACCGCCACCAGCAACTTGCCTTTGAGACTTTTAAGGAGCATGGGACTGGTCCCTCAGCCGGGCCAGATGCTGTTGCATCTCTCTTAACGAGTCATACCACTCTTCCCGGGGAGGAAGGAAACGGTCAATCATGAGCTCCGCCAGGATCCTCTTGCCTTCCGGGTCCTGGTGCATCGCCAGGAGCAGTTCCCGGATCCGGGCTTTCTCCGACCCGGGCAGGTGCCGGGAGGCCACCAAAGGCGGCATACCGTAAGGCTCCGATTTCTTGATGACCCGGGTGCGGGAACTGAAGACGGGGTTCTTGGCCTGGTAAAATTCCCAGATGAGCCCGTCCACCGCGGCGCCGTCCACCAGGCCCCGGGCCACCGCCAGGATGGCATTGTCATGGCTGTAAGTATAGATGGTGCGGCCGAAGAAGGTTTCCGGCCGCTCGTGCATCTGGGCCAGCCAGTAGGTAGGCACCAGCCGGCCGCTGTTGGACTCCGGATCGGTAAAGGCAAAGGAGCGGCCTTTGAGGTCCTCCAGGTCCTGAAAAGGGGTGTCTTTTTTGACAATCAAATAGGAGCGGTAGGAATGGCTGCCGTGCACCTGGGGCACAGCCAAAAGTTCGAACCCATATCGGTCTTTTCCGGACACATAGGGGCCTGAACAGATGAAGGCTAGGTCGATGAGGCCTTTCCCCAGGAGCTCATCCACCTCGCCATAGGTTTTCCGCTGCACGAACTCCAGGTCTTTCCCCAACCGGCGGGCGATGTAGGCCAGGAGCTGGCGGTACTGGTCAAAGGTCTCCCGGGGAGAGATCATGGAGGCCACAGCCACCCGTAGGGGGGGTGGCCGGCCGGGCTGCTCCCCGGGACGGGCCACCGGTACGGTCTTGGAGAAGTCCACCACCACCCGGTCGCTGTCACCGCCACAGCCATATGCCCCCAAGACCAGCCCCAGGACTAACAAGCCGGAAATCATGGAGGTGCGCCTAAGACCAGATAAGAGACAAATCATAGTATTTCAGTATATATTTAATCATTGGAACTACCCGGGTGCAAGGAAATCCTGCAACTTTTTGATTAGGCAGGGGTTAATTTTTCGTTCTGGGCCCTGCAGCATAATTCCCCCCATAGGACTGCGGGTCATCCCCGAAATATTCATTTAGCCGGTGCTGGCTGAAGCATATGCGTACGACAACGAGGTGTGCTCTTAATTTGGGGAACGTGCGGTGTGCCTCCCGCAGCTCCAAGCCTTCTTGAAAACCGGGACCATTCTGCTATGATGCTGCGACCTTTACACCTTCCATAGCGACTTCTGGGGATTTGACTGGGACCCGTACCAGTCCGGCAAGTAAAGCTAAGGCAGACTCTTTGGCAGAGGGGGCCAGGGTCCCTCGCCCCTGGACCCCTTCTCAGCTCACCCCGGCCCAGTAGGCGTCCACGTTGGCCTGGATTTCCCGGAGGAGGGCGTCGTGGCGCTCGGGGTGGAAGAGGTGGGCGAAGCGGCCCTGGGTTTTCAGGTACTCCTCCACCGGCACCCTGGGGTGGGGGATTTTGGTGTGGACCACCCGGCCGTCCACATATTCCTTCAAGGGCCAGATGCCGGTTTTGACCGCCAACCGGCCGATCTCCACCGCTTCTTTGGGGTCGAAGTCCCAGCCCGGCGGGCAGGGCGACAGGGCGAGGATTAACCTGGGCCCTTTAAGGTTTTTAGCCTTCTCGATCTTCCGGGCCAGGTCCAGGGGTTCGGCCCCCGCCGCGGTGGCCGCGTAAACCGGGCGGTGCGCGGTCCAAATGGCGAAGAGGTCTTTCTTGTAGCCCGGGAAGCCCCGCAGGCTGGTGGCGGTGCGGGCCGCGTGGGGCGTGGCCTCGGAGAACTGCTGGCCGGTGTTGCCGAAGCCCTCGTTGTCGTAGCAGAGGTAGAGAAAATTGAGGCCCCGCTCCATGGCGCTGGAAGTGGCGGAGAGCCCCATGCCGTAGGCCGCGCCGTCGCCGGTCAAGACCACCACCTCCAGGTCCTCTTCCAGCCCCAGGCGGCCTTTTTCCAGCAGCAGGTCCAGGGCGTCCCGCACCCCCTGGGCGCCAGCCGGGGCCGAAGCCATGGCCGTATAGAGCCAGGAGCCCCGGAAGGGCGTGAAGGGGTAAGTGGCTAAGAGCGTCAGACACCCCGCGGCGTTGACGAACACGGTCTTGGTCCCCAGGATATCGTACACCTCATGGAGCACTTCCAACCCCCCACACCCGGCGCACATGGGCGTCCCGGTGCCTAAAAGATGGACGGAGGGGAGGGGTCTGGGGGGGCTAGGTTTGGTGGCGGTCATAGTTTTGGTTCTTGACCTATAATTTTTCCCATTCTTCTTTGGTAATCCTCGCTTGCCGTAAAATTCTGGCTAAAAGTTCCCTGCCAATATCAGCCTGATGGGGATTGGGAACCCGAATGGTAAGGTTACCCTTAATCATGAACTGGTGCCTACCGCCGGAGTATGGTCCTTCAAAATCAAACTGCCTAAGATAACGTATCAATTCCTTTCTAGAAATTGCTCCAAAAGGAGGCATCAGGCCACTTCTTTAATGCTCAATTCGATGCCATTGATTATCGGCAAAGGAAGATTCCGGTGCACCCGAAACAGCACCCATTCCTCCAGAACCTGCCATAGCTCTTCACGACAAGCCTCAAGCGTGGCGGCATTGGCGTAAACCCCGGCACATTCAGGGATTTCCCCATAGTACGTGCCGTCGTCTTTAAGAATCTCGTAATGGGCATGTCGCAGCGCTGCTTGCAGGTATTCTAAAAGCATCACTCCTCTCCTCCTGTAACTGCAATTTCTGACTCAGGGAAAGCGAGACCTTCAGGTTTAATCATAAGTTCCAGAATCAGGTTCTTTCAGCCCGGTCTCCGCCAGCGCCTCCAATTTGCCGGCTTGGACGTCTTCTTCTATCTGCCGGTCCCAGGCCGCGGCGTCGAATTCCCGGAACCACTTGCGAAAGGCCGCGAGTTCCGCCGGCGAAAATCCCTGAATCTCCCGCCCGATTTTCTCAACCTTGTTCATGTGACTATTCTCCTGCGAAAATCATAATACTTTCCAGGATGTTATGCAAGAGGAGGGACCGGAGATGCTGTTTCCAACCCCCCGCGCCCATGGGCATCCCCGTCCCTAAGAGATGGACGGAGGGGAGAGGTCGGGTCTCCCCTAAGCATCCATCTCAAAAACCCTTTATGGGGTTGGGGGAGAGGGTTTGGGAGAGGGGGCAGGGGCTTTCGTCCCTGGCCCCCTCTCCCAAATTCCATTTACCCCTCTCCCAACCTCTGCCTTTCCACCTGGGCGATGGCCTGCAATTTTCTGACCTCCCTTAATTCATCCTCCGTATAGAGGAGGCGGGGCGGCGGGGCCTGGCCGCTCTCCGCCGCCCGGCGGGTGACCGCGGCCATCTCGTAGAACTCCTCCGGGGTGATGTCCCGGCCGCCCAGGCCGCCGATGAAGCTCACCAGCACCGGCGTTTTTGGTAAGCCGTAAAGGGCCGAGGCCAGTTCCGCATGCAGCACCCCGCCCTTGCCCAGGGAAATATTCTGGTCGATGACCGCCACGCCCCTTTTCCCGGCCAACAGCTCCTTAAGGCGCGCCTCCGGGAAGGGGCGCAACAGCCGCGGGCGCACCAAGCCGATTTGCCAGCCCGCGTCCCGAATCCGGTCCACTGCTTCCTTAGCCTTGGTGGCGAAGGAGCCCATCATAAAAAAGACCACTTCCGCGTCGTCGGTGCGGTAGGCCTCCACCGCCGTGTGGCTGCGGCCGAAGATTTGGGCGAATTCGGCCGCGACCTCGTCATAGACCGTGAGGCCTTTCAAGGCCGCCAGGTGCATTTCGTAGCGGAAATAGGAATAGGGTGTCCCCCCCAACACCGCCACCGCCTGGCTCACCGGGGCGCTGGCCCGGAAACTGATGCTTTCGGGGTCAAAAGGCCCGATGAAGCGAGCCGCCGCCTCCGCGTCGGGAATCGTCACCGGCTCCCGGGTAAAAGAGAGGTAAAAGCCGTCCAGGTTGACAATGACCGGCAGGCGCACCCGCCGGTCTTCGGCCAGGCGGAAAGCCATGAGGGTGGTGTCCAGCACCTCCTGGCAGGTGGAGCAGTGAATCTGCAGGAAACCGCTGTCCCGGGCCGCCAGGACGTCGTTGTGGTCGGGTTCCAGGGTGATGGGGGCCGAAAGCCCCCGGGAGACGTTCACCATCACCAGGGGCACCCGCCAGCCGGCCACGGTGTAAATCATCTCCATGGCGTAGAGCAGGCCCTGGCTGGAGGTGGCCGTGAAGACCCGGACCCCGGTGGCGGCCGCGGCCCCGGCGGCGGTGAGCATGGAATGCTCGGATTCCAGGGTGACCATGCGGCCGGCCATCTCCCCCGCGTCAATCCAGACGCCGATGGTCTCGATGATCTCCGTCTGGGGGGTAATGGGGAAGGCCGGCACGTAATCCACCACGGCCAGCCGCGCCCCCCAGGCGGCGGCGCCGTTGCCGGTTAACAAGGTACGCGTCATGGTCGGCCTCCTGTTAGACCAGTGAGCAGTAAGAAGTAAGCAGTGAGCAGAAAAAAACAAGATTTATCGGTCGTTCTTTTTTCACTGCTTACTATTACTGCTTACTGCTTACTGCTCACTGCTCACTGTTCACTATCTCCTCACGCCGCCTCGTGCTCCGGGATGGCCCGGATGGCGTGGGACGGGCAATTGGCCATGCAGACCAGGCACCCTTTACAGTGCCGGTAGTCGATCTCGGGGTAGCCTTCTTCGTTCACGCTGATGGTGCTGTCGGGGCACAGGGTGCTGCAGATCCAGGCGCAGCGATGACAGTGTTCATAGTCGATGACCGGGCGCACGGTGCGCCACAGGCCGGTATCCACCTGCTCGCTGGTAGCCGGAGCGTGGATGACCGGCGCCGCGGTGCCGGCGTCTTCAAAGGGCAGGTCGACCCATTGAGGTTTCTCGTAGGTGTCCGCGGAGCTTTCCTTGCCCTCCGTCACGCACCCGGCGTGGGCCGCCATGAGCCCGTAAGCCTCCAGGGCCGCCTCCAGGTTCCGGGTCAGGACTGCTTCTCCCAGGGGCGCGAGTTCATCCCGGACCGCCTGTGTCAGGGAATTCTCAGAAATAACGCCCACCAGGCGGGCCGCGGCACCGACGCAGGCGGCGCCGATAAACCGGGGTGGGAGAGGCCCGGCCATTGCCGCGGCTTCAGGCAAGGTCAGCACCAGACCGGGGAAATTGAGCCGCTCCCGCCAGACTTCGGGTTTTTGGGTGCTGCTGAGGAGCAGCACCGTATGTTCGCTGACCCCCGACAGGACGCCCGCCGCGGGGACAGACACGAGGGTGTCATCCGCCACCATGACCAGGTCCGGGCGGCGGATGACACCCCGCTCGTGGATCATGCTCCGGGAAGCACGGACATAGGCAAAGATGGGCGCGCCCCGGCGCTCGGCGCCATAGCGGGGGGCATCCTGGACCTCGAAGCCCTCCAGGAAAAAAGCTGTGCCCAAGATGCGGCCGGCGGTCTTGATGCCCTGTCCGCCGCGGCCGTGAAGGCGAATGCGGTACATTTCGCACCTCAGAGTTTTTCTCGGCGTCAGTTAAAAAATCGACCAACGCTTAAAAGTCATGGCTTTTTTCACCCGCTGCAGCGCGAGATTCACTGCCGCCTCCCGGGGCAGGATATTTTTGGTCTTTGCCTCTTCCAGCACCACCCGGGTATTGTGACGCACTTTTTCAGCAATAGCTTCGAAGGCCTGAGCCTGGCTGGCGCCCCGGTATTCCATGGCCGCGCAGATGACTCCCCCGGCATTAGCGATGAAATCGGGCACGCAAATCACCCCCTTCTCATGCAAGTATTTTTCCGCAGCCGGGGTGAAAGGGATATTGGCACCTTGGATCACGAGTTTGGCCCGGAGGCGGTGCACGTTTGCCTCATTTACCACGTCGGGGCGGGCTGCCGGAATCCAGATGTCGCAGTCGCAGTCGATGACCGCGTCACGGTCAAGTTTCTCCCCCTTGGGATAGCAGGTGACGCCTTCCCCGACTTCTTTCAGCTTGCAGAGTTCATCCACGTTAAGGCCATCTTCACAGTAGACCGCCCCGCGGGAATCGGCTACTCCCACCAGTAAGGCTTTTTTTGAGGCCAGGAAACGGGCGGCGTGTTTGCCCACTGCCCCGAAGCCCTGAATCACCATCCGGGCATCTTGGAGCTCAAAGTCACAGTATTGCAAAGCAACTTCCGCCGCCTGGCAAAGCCCCCAGCCCGTGGCGCCGAGTTCGTCCAGGGGGATGCCGCCGATTTCCGCGGGCAGCCCCACCACCCGGCCGATTTCATCTTTGACCCAGGCCATGCACTCCTCATCCGTGCCCATGTCCGGGGCGAAGATGTATTCTTGCTCGTTTCGCAAGGAGCAGGCCAGGGCCCGGATCAGGCGCTCCTTATCTGGCTTGGGCATGTTCGGGTCGCCGTAGAGCACCACCTTGCCGCCCCCATGCGGGAGGCCGGCAGCCGCATTTTTCAGGGTCATGGCCCGGGCCAGACGAAAGCACTCCTCGGTGGTGACATCGGGGGCCATGCGCACGCCGCCCAGGGCTGGCCCGGCGGCCACATTGTCCACTACCAGCACTGCTTTCAGACTAACCGAGGGTTCATGAACATGGATGATTTTTGCCGGCCCCAGCTCGTCTGCAAATTTAAAGACTTCAGCCATCGATAGCCCCTTTTCACTTGACTGAACAATTATAGGGTACCCGGCGAATAAGGTCGAGTAACGAGTGAAGACAGATTCCTTTATCCCTTGATTAGGAGGGGGAAGAACTGCATCAGAAAGCCGCCCGTGGAGATGGCGGCCCGGTGACTGGAGAGGTACAACAGTTTTGTGCCGAACCTCACCCGGTCAGATGGCAGGGCGCTTCTAAAGGTGGATGGAGTTTAAGCAGGTTAAGGCTGATTTGGTAGTCCCAACGGGACTCGAACCCGTGTCTCTGCCGTGAGAGGGCAGTATCCTAGGCCACTAGACGATGGGACCTCTAGATTTTTATAGCCAAACGCAGGCCGGCTGTCAAGGAGCCGGGGAAAAGCCGGAGGCCGTGGCAGGCAGCAGCAAACTGTAACTGCAAGCTCGAGCTTGCGCCCAGGTTCTTCCCAGGGGGAAAGGAAGCGCAGGCTGAAGCCCGCACCTGCCGGAATTAAAGGAGGGGGGCCGCCCCGCCCCCGGCCGCCAGCCAGGCTTGGGCTTGCTCCAGCTCCTCCGGGGTGTTCAGGTTAAAGAAGCTCCGGCCTGTAGGGTCCAGGAGGGCCGTTTCCTCCGGGCCCAATATTAAGGCCTGGCAGGCCGTAAGAAACCGCTGGGGCCGCCGCTCCTGGCGCAAAAATTTCTGCAACCGGGGAAGAAGCCGCACCGCGTAGAGTCCGGGGAAGGGCTCCAGGCCCCGGGGCGAGCGGCACACCACCGCGGGCCGGCGGGTCCCCGCGGCCCGAGCCGCCAGGGCCGCCAGGAGGGCCGGGGCCACAAAGGGGTTGTCCACGGCCGCGGCCAGGACCCAGGGCGTCCGGGCGAAGAACAGGGCCGCCTCCAGCCCCCCCAGGGGACCCTGGCCCGGCCTCAGATCCGTTATCAGGGGCAGGCCCAGGGCCAGGTGGCGCCGAGGGTGGTTGGTGACTAGCCAGCAGTCCGAGACCACCGGGGCCAGGGCCGCGGCCACCAGCCGGGCCAGGGGCACGCCTCCCAAAGGCAGGGTGGCCTTGTCCCGGCCCAGGCGCCGGCTGACCCCCCCGGCCAGGATGGCTCCGGTAATGGGGGGGAACGGGCTTATGGGTTTACCCTGGGCTTTCCCTTCACTCATGCCAGCCCCAGGAATTTCAGGAGAAAACGGCCCAGTTCCGGGACCTGTTGGGGCTGAAATACCGGCAAAGACGCGGCCAAGGGCTCAGGACTCACCAGGGCGATAAGATGGGGATAGTCCGGAGGGTTCGGTTCACCCCCGGGCACCAGGGCTACCTTGGGCAGGGGGCTGGACTTGTAGCCTTCCACCAGGATCAGGTCCGCGTCCGGCGTTAGGGTTGCCAGGATCTCCGTGAGGGGCGGCTCTGCCGGGAAAGCCCGGGTAATTTGCAGCACCCCCGGCGCGGCCAGGACCACCAAACGGGCGCCGGCCCGGCGGTACCGGCCTGTGTCTTTGCCCTCATCCCCCAGGTTCCGCTTAAAGGTGTGCTTGACCACGGCCACCCGGAATCCCTGGCTTTGAAGCCAGTCAAGCAGACGGCAGATGAGCTCGGTCTTCCCGGAACCAGAGGGGCCCACGATGGCTACGGCAAGGTTCATGGGCGCAAGCGGTTTTGACTTAAGAAGGGAGTCAGGAAAGAAGAAATCACTACCCCTGGGGATGTCTCTCCAGGATTCTTTCCTTCTTGAGGCTGCGGTTGAGATAGATGGCACACCGGGCACAGGGGCCGTTGCACAAGGTGTCCTTGTATTCCCGCACCTCGTAGCAAGGCCGCCAGGGAAGCTGGTACGCGGGACACGATTCCTTCTCTTTACAGTCGAAAATATTCCAGCAGGGGGCCAGTACCATGAGGTTGCGCAGGCAGGCCAGGGTAAAGCCCCGGTCATGAATCAGGCTGTTCACCTGGTTGATCTGGGCCACATCAAAATCGGAGTAAAGACGGTTGTTGGTATTCTTCTCCCGCAAGGGCTTGATGAACCCCTCCTTCTCATATTCCCGGATGCGTTTCTGGGAAAGGTTCACCAGCCGGGAGACCTCGTTGATCAGGTAGAGTTCGCCGCCGTCATCTCCGCCTCTGACACGCTTGATTTTCCCCCGGGGCATAACGAATTCCTTCTATAAAAGAAACCGTTTAAGCACATGTTACACAGAATATAGCACTTTACAAGAAAAAAATGGTCCTTATTGTAAAAATTCATTCAGGGGTCAAGAACTCTCTGACTCGCTTTCCTGCCCAGGCAGGAAGTGTACCCAGGGCCGGCCGCTAGTGGGGTGGCACTGCACCAGGGCCCGGGCGCCGTAGACCGCCTCCAGCACCTCCGGGGTGCAGACCTGGGAAGTCTCCCCATCCCGGAAAAGGCCGCGGTCTTTGAGGAAGATAAGGCGCCGGCAGTACTGGGTGGCCAAATTGAGGTCATGCATCACCGCCAGGACGGTCAGGCCCTCCCCATTGCGGCGGCGCAGCAGTTCGAAGATCTCCAGCTTATGGCGCACGTCCAGGGAGGCGGTGGCCTCGTCCAAAAAAAGGATGGGGGTGGCCTGGGCCAGGGCCCGGGCCAGGATGACCAGCTGACGCTCCCCGCCGCTCACCAGGGTGATGGGCCGGGGGGCCAAATCCACCGTCTGGGTGGCGGCCATGGCCAGGCGGGCCGCGTCCAGGTCCTCCCGGCTCTCCCCCTGGAAACGCCTGAGATAGGGATAGCGCCCCATGAGCACCACTTCCCAACAGGTGAAAGGAAAGTTGACCCAGTTGTACTGTGACACCATGGCCACCTGTCGGGCCAGGGCCCGGGGCCGCCACTGGCTCAAGGGGCGGCCGTCATAAAGGACCTGCCCGGACCGGGGTGGCAGCAGGCCGGTGAGGCCGGCCAGCAGGGTGCTTTTCCCCGAACCGTTGGGGCCCAGGAGGCCCACAAACTCCCCGGCCGCCACCTGAAAGTTCAGGTCCTCCAGGATAATGCGCTCGCCATAGGCCAGGGTGAGGTTCTCCACCCGGATCATAACAGGGCCTGCCCTTTGGTGACTTTCAGGAGATAGCAGAAAAAGGGCCCCCCCAGGAGCGCGGTGATGATGCCCACGGGAACCTCCTGGCCGTAGGGCAGCAGCCCCCGGGCCAGGGTATCCGCAGCAATGAGCAGCGCCGCGCCGGCCAGGGCCGCGGCAGGCAGCAGCCGGCGGTGGTCCGGTCCCACCAGCAGGCGCATGAGGTGGGGGACGATGAGCCCCACGAAGCCGATGATGCCGCTCACCGCCACTGCGCCCGCAGTGATGAGGGACGCGGCCAGGAGCAGGACCAGGCGTACCCGGCCCACGGCCAGCCCCAATTGCTGGGCCGCGGCGTCCCCCAGGGCCAGAAGGTTCAGCTCCCGGGCATAGAGCAGGAGCAGCAGGCTCCCCCCCAGGACGTAGGGGAGGGCAAAGAGCAGGTGGGCCCAACCCCGGGCCGAGAAGCTGCCCATGATCCAGAAGACGATGGTGGACAGCGAGTCGGCGTAGAGGAACTTCACCAGGCTGATGAGGGAGGAGAGGAAGGCGCTGACAATCACCCCGGCCAGGATCAGGGTGCCGTGCTGAAAGCTGCCGGCCATGCGCCCCAGGGCTAGGACCAGGGCCAGGGCCACCAGCGCGCCCGCCAGCGCGGCCAGAGGCACCAGACCCAGCGCGCCTAAGACGGCCCCGCTGACCCCCAGGGTCAGGGCCAGGGACGCCCCGAACGCTGCCCCCGCGGCCACTCCCAGGGTGAAGGGGTCGGCCAGGGGGTTGAGCAGGAGGCCCTGGAAGGCGGTGCCCGCCAGGCTGAGTCCCAGACCCACCAGGCCGGCCAGCAGGATGCGGGCCACCCGGATGTGAAAAAAGACGGCCAGCGCGGTGGTCTCCGAGGCGTCCAGGGGCCCACCCCCGGCCCAGCGCTTTACTAGCCCGAAGAGGTAAGCGTAGCCCAACTTATAAGGGCCCACGCCCGCGGCGATGACCATCACGGCCAGGAGCACCGCGGCCAGCCCGGCCAGGAGCAGGCCGTAGCCCCAGCCCTGGACCAGCCAGGGAGCGGAGGCCGGGGCGGGGTTTGCAGACTTGGCGGGATTATCTGTCAATCAAGGAATTCCAAGAAGTTTTTCACTATTTTACCGGGGATCGAGAAAATTCACCATAAAGAGAGCCGGGCAAAAGCTATTTCTGTCATCGCGGGAGACGCCCGGCCCTTAGCGCCCTCCCGCACCACTACTCCGGCCAAATCTCTAAAGGAGCGCCCACCCCCCCACCCAGGCGCCGGGCGGCGCTCTCCTGGTTGCAGGCCACCTCCAGAAAGCCGTGGCTGCCCACCAGGGCCAGGAATTCGCCCGCCGCCCTGTCGCCATAGGTCCGGGCCAGGCCCCGGAGGGTGAGCCCGCCCAGCTTAAGGCGCAAGTCCCGGCCCCCCAGCCAGTCCAGGAGTTCCCCGGCCTGAAAATTGGTCACCAGGTTGCCGAAGCGGTCCACGTAAATGACCTCCCCCCGGGCTGCGTCGGGGCCGTACTCTGCCTCGGGCCAATCCAGCAGCACCGGGTCGGTGAGGGGCGGACCCAGGCGGGCCAGGTCCAACCCCAGGGAAAGGTGCGCCGCCACCGGCGCGAAGATATCCCGCCCATGGAAGGTGGCCGACACCTGCGGCAGAAAAAAGGCCCGGTTCTCCAGGGAAACGATGCGGGCCTCGTCATGGCCTGCGAAGGCGAAGTGAAACAGGCCGTTGTCCGGCCCCACCCAGAGGCGGCCCTGGCCCCAAGCCGCCAGGGCCCGGCGGCTCCCCCCCACCCCGGGGTCCACCACCGCCAGGTGGATGGTGCCCGGCGGGAAATAAGGGACGGCCCCGGCCAGGACCAGGGCCCCCGCCCGGATATCCTGAGGAGGAATCTCGTGGGTCAGGTCCACCAGCACCGCCCGGGGGTTAATCCCCAGGATGACCCCTTTCATGGCCGCCACGTAGGCGTCCCGGGTGCCGAAGTCGGTGAGCAGGGTGATGATGGGGCGGCCTGTTTCCTGGGGGATAGCAGTCCTCATTTTCTCGCAGGCTCGGCTGCCAGGATTTTGGCCACTTCTTCCCGGATGCGCTCTGCGGGCAGGGCCCCGGCGAAGCGTCCCCGGCCGTTGATATACACCAGCGGCGCGGGATAGGCCAGGGAGCACAGGAGCGCGGTCTGGGGCAGACGGGGCCCCCGGGGGTCCTTGAGCACGTCGATATACTCCACCTTCACCTGCCGGGGGAAGGCCGCCTCCAGGGTCAGGGCCAGGGCCCGGGTCTGGAACTCCAGGCTGACCCCGGCCAGGGGATCGTCCTGGCCGTGATGATGGCGGCCGCCACAACCGCAAGCGCAGTCCCCGGAGCGCGCCGCGGGGGCGTCATAAACCACCACTTCCACCACTGCCGCCATGGGCATCCTCCTCGGGGGCCGGGACCTGCCCGGCTTTGCCCACCGCGCCGCGGCGGTCCTCCGGGTTCAGGCGCAAATTGTTCTTCTAAATATAATTTGCCGCTTTAGGATTGTAAACCGACATCAGTGAGCCGACTCGTGAGGGAAGGCGCCGGCGCTCATTGCCCCGGGGGAAAAATAGGATATAATCACTGCCAATGGGCAGAAGATAGAACAGGCCATGGTTACCTTAAAACCACTCGCAGCCGCGGCTTTCTTCCTCCTGGGTTGTTTTATCCTGGGATGCGCCACGGGCATCTCCCCCCAAGCCCGCAGCCAGGTGACCTATCATGGCCCCTTTGCCGCCCTGCAAAGCAATCCCCAAGGGTATCTCGGCCAGACCGTCCTGCTGGGAGGGAAGATCCTGGAGGTCAAAGCCACCCCCGATTTTTCCGAACTCGCGGTGCTGCAGATGCCCCTGGGCGACGGGGACCGGCCCCAGGAGGCGGACCAATCCCAGGGGCGTTTCCTGGTCAGGTCCGATAAATTTCTGGACCCCGCCATCTACCAGAAAGACCTCAGGGTCACGGTGGTGGGGCAAGTCCTGGGGAGTGAACCCCGCCCCATCGGGGAATTAACTTATCCTTACCTGGTCCTTAAGGCCAAAGAAATCAAAATCTGGCAGCCGGGGCAGAGGTTTCCGGTGATTTTCGGCTTCGGTATCGGCACCTGGATCCATTGAACTTTTTCAGCATGAGTTGCCGCCGCAGATGCCCTGAGGCTGAACGATGAATCGGAGAATTATCACCTTCACCCTCTTGGGACTGTTAATCAGCCTGATGACGGCCTGTGCTCCCGTGGCCATCAGGAATGTGGAGGAGCAGGGCGGGGTCACCGTCTCCTTCCCGGAATTGCTGGCCCGGCCCCAGGCCTATGAGGGAAAGTTGGTGGTCCTGGGCGGCTATGTGCTGGCGGTAGCCAACCAGCCCGGAGGGAGCACCATGACGGTCCTGCAGGCCCCCTTGGACTCCCAAACCAGGCCGGGGGAAAAAGACGAGTCCCAGGGCCGGTTTTTGGTACGGACGGACAAGTTTCTCGACCCGGAAGTTTATCAAAAGGACAGAAAAGTCACGGTGGGCGGCAAGTTTGTCGGCATGCAGCAGCAGAAAATCGAGGGAGCCCCGTACTCCTACCCCCTGATTGAGGCCCGGGAAATCTATCTCTGGAGCAAGGAAGAGTTACCCCCCTATTATCCCTATCCGTATCCCTACCCCTATCTTTATCCCTGGTTTTACCCCCGGTATCCCTTCTGGTTCTAAACCGTTCGCGGATTCAATTTTCCCTGGATTTCCCTTTTCTTCGCCGAACTTATTTTGTGCACTTTAGTTCAATTGAAAGGAGGTTGTCCTTCCTGGAATAGTTCATTATAATGGCGGCAATAGCGTCAGTGGGGGGCCTCATGGGGCTGAGGGCGGCCATCCTGGTAGTGATTTTCTCCTTGGGATTTACAGGTCCGGCCCCGGCCGCAGACCAGCCTTTGACCCTGGGGGAAGCCATGCTCCTGGCCCTGAAGCATAACCCGGGTCTGAAGGCCGCAGGCATGGAGGTGGAAACCGCGGAAGCTGAAATTGCCAAGGCCCGGGCCCAGTTTCTGCCCCAGGTCAATTTCGGCGAATCCTACAACTTTTCCGACCTGCCCTCCCAGGTATTCATGAGCAAGTTGAACCAGCGGGTCTTCACCAAGCAGGATTTTTTCTTAAACAACCTCAATTTCCCCAAACCTTACGGCAACTTCCGCACCGGCATCGCTATGAGCCAGCCCTTATTTCAGGCCGGGGAGGCCTACCTGGGATACGAACAGGCGAAGCTGGGCCGGGAGATAGCCGGCGCCCTGGTTTTGAGTGCCCGGCAGCAGTTGCTGTTTCAGGTCACCCAGGCCTACTTTGCCCGCCAGCTGGCCCAGGCGAGCCTCGGGGTGGTGAAGAAGGCCCGCGCCACCGCGGCGGAGCATCTGAAGATTGCCGAGGCCCGGTTTAAATCAGGGGCAGTGGTGCGGGCCGATGTCCTGTCGGCGCAGGTGCATCTGGCCAAACTGACCCAGGAGGAAATGACCGCGGCCAGCCAGGTGGAGATCTCCCAAAGCGCCCTGGGGACGGTGGTGGGCCTCTCGGAGGTGGGGTCCCGCCCCCTGGCTCCGCCGCCCCGGGAGCCGGCGCCCTTGCCGCCCAACCTGGATGAGTTGCAGCAGACCGCTCAAGAGAAGCGCCCGGACCTGAAAAGGCTGGAACTGGCGGCCCGGTCGGCCCAGAAGGAAGCCGCCAAGGCGCGCCTCAACTATCTGCCCCGCCTCAGGGTGGTGGCCGAATACGACGTGGACCAGCGGCGGCTGTTCGGCCCCAGCGGCGACAGCTACACCGTCATGGCCCTGCTCAATTTCAACCTGTTCAACGGCCTGTCGGACCTGGCCAGGGTGAGGGAGACCCGGGCCAAAGAGTCCCAGGCCCGGGACCTGAAACGGGAGCTGGAAGATCGCATCCGCCACCAGGTGACGGAGATGATCCTCCATTTAAAAACGGCCAACGAGCGCCTGAAGGTGGCCCGGGGAGCGGTGGCCCAGGCCCAGGAGAGCCTGCGCCTCATCCGCCTCCGCTACGAAACGGGGCTCACCATTCTGGTGGATCTGCTCACTGCCGAGGACGCCTTGAAAAACGCCGAATTGAGCCAGGTGGCGGCCCTCTTCGACACCCATCTGGCCCAGGCGGGGCTGGAGCTGGCCCTGGGGACCATTTCCGGTCCCGCAGCGGCAGCCACGGAGAAAAAACAGTAGGCGCGGATTTAAACCCGCCCCTCGAGAAGAGGAAATCTAGGGAGGACGGGCCTTCCCCCTCTCCCCCCGCCAGCGGGGGGAGAGGGTTGGGGTGAGGGGGGCTCGTAGGGGCGGGTTTTAAACCCGCCCCGACAAAAGGAATATGGTAACGGGATTGGAAATCCAAGGCAAAATGACCTCTAAGAAGAAGATCCTGGCCCTGGGGGCGCTGGTGGTCGCGGCCCTCATCTTCATGGCCTGGCTGGCGGGGCTGCTGCACTTCGGCAAGATCCCGCCCGGCGTGGTGTCCCCCAAGGCCGCGCCGGTGGTAGGCCAGATCCTGACCGTCCAGGAGACCCGGATTCCCCGGCACCTGGAAATCATGGGGGAGGTGATCTCCACGAGTCTGGCCCGGGTCTCTTCCCAGGTTCCCGGGCGGGTAGTCAAAATTTGGGTGGAGGCCGGCTCCCGGGTTAAGCCGGGGGACCCCTTGATCACCCTGTCCGCGGAGGAGTACCAGGCCCGGGTGAGTCAGGCCCAGGCCGGGGTGGCCCAGGCCCAGGCCCAGCTGGACCAGGCCGGCGCCAATTACCAGCGTTTTCAGTATCTGCTCAAGGAAGGCGCGGCCAGCCCCCAGGAGTTTGAAGCCGTCCAGGAGCGCTACCGGGCGGCCCAGGCCGGCCTGGCCGCAGCCCAGGCCCAGGCCCGGGAAGCCGCCACCATGAAAGGCTACACCGTCATCCGGGCGCCCGAGGCCGCGGTGGTGGCGGCCCGCCAGGCGGCCGTGGGGGACCTGGCCCAGCCGGGGCAGCCCCTCCTGGCCCTCTATAATCCCGACCTCCTCCAGGTTGAGGGGGAAGTCAACGACAGCTACCGGCAAAGGGTTCAGGTGGGGGAGCTCGTCGGCGTGGCCGTGCCGGCGGTGAACTGGCAAGCGGAGCTGCCCCTGGCGGAGGTCTTTCCCATCAGCCAGACCCCGAGCCGCACCTTCAAGGTGCGCACCGCCATAGTTAAAGATGAGAGGCTGGTGCCGGGGATGTTTGCCCGCCTCTCCCTGCCGCTGGAGAGCACCCTGGGCCTCCTGATTCCCCAGGAGGCGGTGGAGCGGGTGGGCCAGCTCACCATGGTGCAGGTGCTGGTGGCGGGGCAGCCCCAGCTGCGCCAGGTGAAGCTGGGGCGGCAGGTGGGCGGCCAGGTGGAAGTCCTGGCGGGCCTGCAGCCGGGCGAGAAGATCGTATTATTCAAATAAAGGAACACCTTACTTGTGTAATTCGCAACATTCTGTCTTATCCCCCCCTTTTCTAAAGTGGGGTAAATACTTCTGTTAATTTGACCGCTTGAACTATAAAAAGCAGCCATGCCGTCAAATAATATGGGCAACAATTCTAAAGAAGTCCACCTCGGCCTCACCGCCCGCTTAGTCAAGCTGTTTCTGGAATCCAAGCTGCCCACCCTGATCATCATCCTCAGTCTTTTGGCCGGGGCCGCGGCCCTGCTCTACACCCCCCGGGAAGAAGACCCCCAGATCACCGTGCCCATGGTGGACGTCCTCATCCGCTTCCCCGGCGCCGCCCCGGATGAAGTGGAAAACCTGGCGGTCATCAACCTGGAGAAGAAGCTCTGGGAGATGGAGGGCCTGGACGACCTCTACTCCCTGGCCGGCCACGGCTACGCGGTGGTCACCGCCAAGTTCAAGGTGGGAGAGAACCTGGAAACCAGCCTCTTCAAGGTCTACAACAAGACCTTCTCCAACATCGACCAGGTGCCTTCCGGGGTGACGGGCTGGGTGGTGAAGCCCATGAACATCAACGACGTGCCCATCGTCACCCTGACCCTGTACTCCAATCAGGCCGACGATTACGAGCTCAGAAGGGTGGCGGACGAGCTGCTGCACCGCCTGCAGTCCATTCCCGACGCGGGCCGCTCCTACGTGGTGGCCGGGCGCAAACGCCAGGTGCGGGTGGTGGCGGACCCGGCCCGCCTGGCGGGCCACGGCCTGGACCTGGCGTCCCTGGCCCAGGCCCTCGAGGTGAGCAACGTCAATCTCCCCGCGGGCCACTTTTCCCGACAAAACCGGGAGTACCTGGTGGAGGCGGGGCCCTTTCTCAAGTCCGCGGACGAGGTGGCCGACCTCCTGGTGGGCCTGAACCGGGGGAAGCCGGTTTATGTGCGGGACGTGGCCCAGGTGGTGGACGGCCCCGAGGAGCCGGTGGAGGCGAGCCAGATTGCCTTCGGCCCGGCCGAGGACCCGCCGCCGGGCTATGAGCGGGGACAGTTCTACCCCGCGGTGACCATGGCCATCGCCAAGCGCCTGGGCACCAACGCGGTGACCGTGGCCGCAGGCTTGCTGGACCGGTTGGAAGTCCTGAAAAAGGAGGTCATCCCGCCCTACATCCAGGTGAAGGTCACCCGGAACTACGGCCAGACGGCCAATGAAAAGGTCAACGAGCTGATGCGGGAGCTCGTCATTGCGGTGCTCTCCATCACCGTGCTCCTCACCCTCTTTCTGGGCTGGCGGGAGGCCCTCATCGTGGCCCTGGCCGTACCCCTGACCCTGGCCATCACCCTGACCGGCAACATGCTCTTCGGCTACACCATCAACCGGGTGACCCTGTTCGCCCTGATCCTATCCCTGGGCCTGCTGGTGGACGACCCCATCATTGACGTGGAGAACATTCACCGCCACTTCCAGTTGCGGGACCATCCGCCGCTCCTGGCCACCCTGGTGGCGGTGGATGAGGTGCGGGCCCCCACGATACTCGCCACCTTCACGGTAATCATCAGCTTCATTCCCATGTATTTCGTCACCGGCATGATGGGGCCCTACATGCGGCCCATGCCCCTGAACGTGCCGTTGGCCATGCTCATGAGCCTGTTCGTGGCCTTCACCGTCACCCCCTGGGCCACCTACCACCTCCTGAAAAAGGAATACGGCCGGGAAGAAAAACCCTTCGTCCTGGAGGAGACCTGGATTTACCGGGCCTACTGCGCCACCCTGGGCCCGCTCCTGGAGCGCCGCCGCCTGGCCCATTTCTTTCTCCTGGGAGTGGTGGCCCTCCTTCTCATTTCCGTGGCCCTGCCGGTCCTCGGGCTGGTGCCCTTGAAGATGCTGCCTTTTGATAATAAGAGCGATTTTTTGGTGGTGGCCAACCAGCCCAACGACGCCCCCCTGGAGGCCACCCAGGACTCTTTGCAGGATTTCGGCCGGTTCCTTACCACGGTGCACGAGGTGGACAGCGTCGTCACCTTTGCCGGGGTGAGCGCGCCCATGGATTTTAATGGCCTGGTGCGTCATTACTATCTCATGCAAGGGCCTTACGTGGGGCAGCTCCGGGTCAACCTGGCGGGAAAGGAGAGGCGCGCCGCGGCCAGCCATGCCATCGCCCTGTGGGTCCGCCCGGAACTGACGGAAATCGCCCGGAAGCACGGAACGCGCCTGGCCATCGTGGAAGTGCCCCCCGGGCCGCCCACCCTGCAAACCCTGGTGGGGGAAGTCTATGGTCCCCCCGGCTCCGGTTACGGCAGCATCATTGCGGCCGCGGACCAGGTCAAGAATTTCTTCCTGAAAACCGCGGGGGTGGTGGACGTGGACACCTCGGTGGAAACCGCGGAACCCCGCTGGCGCTTCCTGGCGGACAAGGAAAAGGCGGCCCTGAGCGGCCTGGCCGCGGCCCAAATTGCCCGGGGCGTGGCCATGGCCCAGGCCGGGGAAACGGTGGGCCGGGTCCACCTGGACCGCGAGCGCCTGCCCCTGGAGATTTTGCTCCGCTGGCCCGTGGCCCGGCGCTCTTCGGAGCTGAGCCTGGGCCAGCTTTACTTCAAGAACCCCGCGGGCAACCTGGTGCCCTTGCAGGAGTTGGGTCGCTTTGACCTGGACGTGGCGCCCAAGTCCATCATGCGCAAAAACCTGGAGCGGGTGGTCTTCGTCACCGGGGACACCGCGGGGCTAAGCCCGGTGAACGCCATCCTCGACTTGATGGCGGACACCCGGGCCCGGCCCCTGGCCCCCGGCTACCGGGTCAACTACGCCGGGGAAGGGGAGTGGAAGATCACCGTGCAGGTCTTCCGGGACCTGGGCATCGCCTTCGCCGGCGCGCTCATCGGCATCTACATTCTGCTGGTGCTGCAAACCGCCTCTTATGTCATGCCGTTGGTGATCATGGTGGCCATCCCCCTCACCATGATCGGGGTGATGCCGGGGTTCGCGCTGCTCAATTTCTTGTTCGCCGGCACGGTCAAAGGCTATGCCGACCCCATCTTCTTTACCGCCACCGCCATGATCGGCATGATCGCCCTGGCGGGCATCGTGGTGCGCAACTCCATCATCCTCATTGATTTCATCCACCACCACCTGGCCCGGGGCTGGCCCTTGAAAGACGCGGTGTTAAGGTGCGGGGCCATCCGCTTCCGCCCCATCCTGCTCACCGCCCTGGCGGCCATGTTCGGCTCCTGGGTCATCACCCTGGACCCCATCTTCTCCGGCCTGGCCTGGTCCTTCATCTTCGGGCTGTTTGCCTCCACCGCCTTTTCCCTGGTGGTGGTGCCGGTGATTTATTACCTCCTGGCCTCCCGCCAGGATTTGCCATCAACATCAATGACCGAAAGGACTTAAGATGATGGAAACCCGAGCGCTTTATCAAGGAGAGCAGGCCGCGGCGCGGCAAGGAGAGTTCATCCGCCGGGTTTACCACTGGATGGCGCTGGGGCTGGCGGCCACGGCCCTGGTGGCCCTCTACGTGGCCTCCAGCCCGGGGCTCATGCGCCTTATTTTCGGCAACTCCCTGCTGTTTTTCGGCCTGATTATCGGCGAACTGGCCCTGGTGTTCGTAATCAGCGCGGGCATCGGCCGCCTCCAGGCAGCCACTGCGGCCCTGCTGTTTTTCCTTTACTCGGGGCTTAACGGCCTGACCCTCTCGGTGATCTTCCTGGCCTATACCCAGGCTTCCATCGCCAGCACCTTCCTGGTTACCGCCGGGACCTTTGCCTTGACGAGTTTCTATGGCTACGCCACTCACAAGGACCTGACCAGCTGGGGAAACTTCCTCTTCATGGGCTTGATCGGCATCATCCTGGCGTCCCTGGTGAATTTCTTTTTTCACAGCAGCACCGTTTACTGGGTGGTGACCTATGCCGGCATCATTGTCTTTGTGGGGCTGGCCGCCTATGACACGCAAAAGCTGAAAGACATGGCCCTGGCAGGCTTTGCGGATGAAGAAGCGGAGCGGAAAAGCGCGGTGATGGGGGCCCTGGCCTTATATCTGGATTTCATCAACCTCTTCCTGATGTTGCTCCGGGTGCTGGGGCGGCGGGAAGACTGAGCCGGGCATCGCCCCGGGCCGCGGTTGCCATGGCTTCATGCATTTCCCAGGTGCCCTGGCACCTCTTTCGCTGACAGCTAAGTTGACTTTCATGAAGGCCTCCGGGACCTCATCAGCGCCGCCGGCCAGGCAGCCTCGCCCCCTGGCTGTGGGCCTCCTGGTGCTGTTGACCTTTGGCTCGTGGGGCTGGAGGCAAGCTTGGGCGGCTGAAGCTTCGCCCCCCGCGGCGTCTTCCCAGGAAGAAACCCGAGCCTTGGGAGAGAAGGGGTCTCCCCGCACCACCGGGCCCATCGTTACCGATACCACCATTCCCCAAGCCCCGGGCACCGGCACCCTGTTTATCCCGACTTTCCTGGCCTTCACCGGCGGCACCTTCAACTCCAACTGGCGCCGGGTGAGCGCCGGCGGAGACTTCAAATCTCTTTCAGCCCAGGCCCAACTCTTCTATGGCGTGGCCCCGCGTACGGAAGTCTACGTCATAGTCCCCTACCTCCATAATTGGGCCGGGAACGTCAATCAGCCTCCTGCCACGAGGCAAAAAGACGCGGATTTCGGCGGTCTGGCCAACCTCAGCGTCACCGGCAAATATTTGCTGTTTAAGGAACAGCCCAGCTTGCCCGCGGTCGCGGGGATTCTCACCCTGGCTTTCCCCACGGGCCACCACGACCACCTCAATCCCGGGAACCTGGGGACGGATCTCCTGGGCCGGGGTGCTTATGAAGTGACCCCGGGTTTGAATTTTTTCAAGTATGCCAAACCCTTCCTGTTGTACGCCAACCTCTGGTACACCATGTCTTCCGCGGCCACGGTGAACGGCGCCCGCCGATATTATCCCGACCGCATAACCCTGAACCTGGCCGCGGAATATCCCTTGCCCTGGAAGCGCTTGGTCTTTCTGTTGGAATCCGTTAACCAATACGACGGCGGCAGAATCATCGGCCACCGGGCCAATCAGCCCCCGGCGGCGTTAATGAGCCTCCTGCCGGCCCTGGAGTTCCTGGCCGGGGACAACTGGTCCTTTGTGGCCGGGGTGCTCGTGGACCTGGGCGGCAAAAATACCCGCTACAACTACTCCCCCAATTTTTCCATTTTTTATACTTTTTAGCTCATTTTTTGGTCTGCCTAGTGTTGCCGATGATGAGACCAGGTAAAATATCCTCAGCCGCGCCTGTAGCTCAGGGGACAGAGCAACGGACTTCTAATCCGTGGGTCGCAGGTTCGAATCCTGCCAGGCGCGCCATAATTTCAAATACTTAGCAATCTCCAAAATTGATTTATTAGAAAAAGGATAACTCAGGGGTAACTAGCGTCCGGGTTTTAGGCATGGGGCTTTCCCCTTCTTCACCATTTGGCCATTTCTCCAGCCCCAAGAGCGCCCACGGCCAGCCGACGCCCCTTCATCACCGCCAATCTCCTACCTAACTACCCTCTCGCCCTGCCGCCCCCCTTACAAAGCGTGTCACTCTTTTTCCCGGTGGGGGCGGGGGGGGTAACCCTTAGTCGAAGCGTGAACACGCCAGGAAAAACGTGCCACGCTTTTTGAGGCCCTATCTAGGGAGTAGGTCATGGCCCTGAACTTACCCCACGGTCCTACCCTCCTGCCCCGGGCAACCAGCCGGGCTCCTTCTGGCCCCCGCCCCGCCCTGCGCCCTGTAGGATTACGGCCCCTGAGACCAAAACCCCGGGATGGGACTCCTAACCCCCCCTGGTCAATATTATCCGTCCGGATATTTTTGGATTTTTCCAAGATGAGGTTCGACAAGAGGAAGCCAATAGGCTCTGAGAGACAGCTATGATGAGTATATCAGCACACCAGATGCCGGGTGGTAAAGTGCGGAGATATAGCAGATAGTGGCACAGTTATTACCATCGCGTCGCCGGTCTGGGCTCCTCCCAGCAAGAAGCACTAAAATAATTTTTTCGCAGTTTCACTCCGTCATTTCCACCAGCCGCTCCTGGTTAAGGATGTCGACTGATTGCCCGGTAAACCGCACCAGACCATCGTTTGCCAGTTCCTTGGCGGTGCGGTAGAAGGTTTCGTGGGTCATGCCCAGGAAGTTCGCCAACTCTTTGCGCGGCACCGGGAGGGCAATGGACCGGGAATTTTGCATTTCGGCCAGGAGCAAAAGGTAACTGGCGATTCTCGCCTTGGGGGTGGTGAGAGTTAAGTCGACCAGGCGTCTCCGCAGGTTAATCACCATCAGGGACAGCATCCGCATCCATTCGATGGCGAAACCTTTATCACCGGTTACCAGGTCTAAGAATCCCTGTCTTTTGATGAGGAAAAGCCGGCTGTCTTTCAACGCCTCCGCAAAGCAGTGATAAGTCCCGGCAAACTGACTGGCCAAGGCGAAGGCGCTCCCCGGAGCAGCGATTTCCTGGGTGATCTCTTTGCCATGGGGAGACATTCCGTAAACCCGCACTGTGCCTTCCCGGACCACATAAAAGCCTCGCGATGGATCACCGGGGGCAAAAAGCTGCGCTCCTTTGGCCAGAAAAATTTCCTGGGCGATCTCTTCCAGCGCCTTCAGATGCTCCGGTGAAAGCTTGGCGAAGATTGGTATCCCTGCCAGCATTGTGCAACTCTCAGGATAATTTTTAAAAATTTGCTTCCTTATGATTCAAATCATACTCCTTTTTCGGCCGGCCTCATATCATTTACTCTAGAAGAGGTATGGAGGAGGCTCAGGGGTGAGGAAAGGCCTGAGGGAAGGTTGATTAAAAGAGAGACAGGCAAATGAGATTTAATCAGATTGCCGACACAGTTGCCGTAATCATAGTTCTCATCCTTCCGGGTTGTGCCGTCATATCCCCCACTGATGCTTATGCACCGGTCCCCACCGCCAAAGCTTCCCGGATAAGGATACCCACGCCTTCACACTCCTTCCCGGAAAAGGATACCCCACCTGAGGGCCAGCTAACCTTGGAACGCAGCATTGAGATCGCCCTGGCCAATAATCCGGAAGTGGCCGCCACCCTGTGGGATGTCTCGGCGGCCGGCGCGAAGGTTGATCAAGCCAAAGCAGCCCGTTGGCCCACTTTGACTTACGAAGGCAGCTATCTAAAATACCTCAGCTCCCGTCCATTATTTGAAGTCCGGTACAACGGTCAAAAAAGGATATTCAGCAAACAAATCAGCCGGGGGGACGTGATATTAAAGCTTCCCCTATTCACCGGCGGACGTATCATCAATGAAATCAAGGCCGCTGAACTGGTGCGCCTGGCCGAAGAAAACCGTCTCTCCCGGACGCGGGACGAACTCATCTTTAACGTTTCCAGCACCTTTTACGGCATTCTCAGCCAGGAGAAGGTGATCGACTCGGTGAAGTTCTCCCTGCAAGCCATGCAGGAGCAAAGACAGAAGATGGCTAAGATGGTGGAAGTGGCCAGGGCGGCCCGGGTGGACCTCCTGCGCACCGAGGTGCGGGTGGCAGACTTGGAGCAGAGCCTGGAGAAAGAGACCAACGTTCTGGAGATTCAAAAGCGGCTCCTGGCCACCCTCCTGGGCCTGGACGAGAAGGCGAACCTGAAGATTGAAGGGAAACTTACTTTTGAAAAGAAGGGGTTTAGTTCCGAGCAACTGGTCCCGCTAGCTCTTGATCGGCGTCCCGATTACCGGGCGGCGCGGGATAAAGTGGAAGCGCAGGCCAAACGGGTAGATGTGGCCCGGGCCGGACATGCGCCCAATGTCTCCCTGGTGGGGTCTTATGGTTATCGGGGCACCGGCTTGGTGGGCGCGTTTGATGACCGGGGGGGGCCTAAAGAGGCGCAGAACCGGGGACCATGGTACGACGATGATGGCCAAATCGGCGTGGTGCTCACTTTACCCTTGTTTGAAGGCGGCCGCATCACCGCCAAAGTGAAGGAAGAATGGGCGGCGCTGGCGGCGGCCCAGGAAAGGCTGCGCAAGTTGAACCTCCAGGTTCGGCAAGAGGTGGATACCGCGGTCCTTGATGTCCGATCCAGCAGCGAGCGGGTCAAGGCCACGGAAAAAGCCCTCGAGCAGGCTCGGGAGAGCTTGCGCATCGAAATCTTGAAATACAGCCTGGGCTCCGGTTCCATTACCGATGTGCTGGACGCCCAGTCCGCTCTGCTCCAGACCGAAACCACCTACTATCGCGCTCTGTCTGATTTCCGCACTGCCATTGCCCGGCTCAAGCTGGCCGTGGGGGGAGAGTTGTCATGAATAGGCGGTTGTTCATCGCCGGGGGAATAATAATCGGCATTTTGGCCCTAGTGGGGGTGTGGAAATTTTTCGGCCAGGAAAAGGCAGGGGATGCGACCAAACAGCAAAAGCCTCTGCCCTTGGTAGCCGCCCAAGATGTAAAGACCATGGCCATTTCCCGGACGGTGGAACTGACCGGGTCGGTCACCGCGACCCAATTGGCGCGTCTGGCCTCGCCGGGTGAAGGGCCGGTGCAAAATTGCCGGGTTCGAGAAGGTGATGTGGTCAAGCGGGGGCAGCGGCTGGTCACCATCGGCCGCTCCGGAGCGGCGGCGGCCCAGGTAACCGCGGCGGCGGAGTCCCTGAAAGAGCAGGAAGCCGAGCTGAACCGGGTAAAAATCCTGGTGCAGAGCGGTGCCATCCCGGGCTCCCAGTTGGACAGCGCCCGGGCTAAATTTGAGGGTGCCCGGGCCCTTCTCGCCAAGGCCCGGGAGAGCGCTGGCGACTACTCGGTGGAAGCGCCCTGGGACGGCGTGGTCTCCAAGGTGCTGGTCAAGGACGGGGATTTTGTGGCCCCCCGGACCCCCCTGCTGGAAATGTATGACCCCGGCAGCCTGGTGATTCGCTTCGCGGTGCCGGAAGCCCAAGCCACCGAGGTTTTCAAGGGTATGCCGGTAAATGTGCATCTGGACGCCCATCCGGACAAGGACTTCCAGGGCAAGATCAGCCGGGTCTATCCGGACCTGGACACCAAGTCCCGCACCCGCACCGTGGAGGCGAAGTTGGACTATCCCATAGCTTTAATCCCGGGCATGTTCGCCCGCCTTAAGTTACCATTGCAGACCGTAGCCGAAGCCACCGTAGTCCCCCGGGAAGCAGTCATCGTCACCCCCAGCGGAGAACGCATCGCCTTTGTTCTCAAAGACGGGAAAGCCCTGCGGCGAAAACTCGAAACCGGGATTGAGGGCGATGGCCGGGTGCAAATTATTAACGGTCTGCAACCGGGTGAAAAGGTCGTCGTTGCCGGTAATGAAAAGCTCAGAGACGGCATGGAGGTCAAAGCCCAGGAAGGGGACGGCAAGTGAAAGTCACCGCCTACGCCGTCAAGCGGCGCATTGCCACCAGTGTCATCGCCATCGCCCTGATCGTCTTGGGCTTTTATAGCTTTATCATGCTGCCGGTCAATTATCTCCCGGAAATAACCTATCCGTTGATCCGGGTCCACATCTGGTGGCGCGGCGCGACTCCCGAAGAGATCAATACCAATCTGGCCGATCCCATCGAACGGCAGATGGCGACCGTGGACGGCCTTGATTACCTCCAATCCTCCTCCATCGAAGGCATGTACACCTTGATGGCCTTTTTCAAATATGGCGTGAACGTGGACGTGGCCTACCAGGACGCCCTGTCGGCTATGGCCCGGGCCGCCCGGCAACTCCCCAAGGACATCGACCCTCCCCTGATTTATAAGGCCGACCCGTCGCAGCTTCCCATGGTTCAGCTCACCATCGGCTCAGACGAGTGGGATTTAACAAAGTTGCGCACCTGGACGGAAAACTGGCTGCAAAACCAACTTTTGTCCGTCCCCGGGGTGGCCGGCACCGACATTGTGGGCGGCCTCAAACGCGAGATCCGGGTGCACCTGGACCCCAACGCGGTGGAGAAATACGGGCTCACCCTGCCGGCGGTGATCAAGCGCCTCCAGGAGGAAAACATCGAGCAATTCGGGGGGCGGGTGACCGCCGGCCCCCGGGAGTTTATCGCCCGGACCATAGGTGAGTACCGCAATCTAGACGAAATCCGCGCCGTGGTTCTGGCCAACGGCAGCGCCGGGAAGGTCTACCTGCGGGATGTAGCCCAGGTGGAAGATGCCCACGAAGAGGTGCGCGTCATTACCCGCCTGGGCGGCAATCCGTGCGTCAAGTTGAGCGTCTTCAAGCAGGCGGATGCCAACACGGTGGAGGTCGCCAGGGGGGTCCAGCGCCGCATCCAGGAACTCCAGCCGGCCCTACCCAGCGGCATTAAATTGGGGATGGTGGAGAACCAGGCGGATTACGTGGTAGCCGCCCTGAACGGGGTTCGCAACGCCGCCATCGAAGCTTCGGTCTTGGTTATCCTGATCATCTATCTGTTCCTGGGAACCTGGCGCCATGTCCTGGTGATGGCTCTGGCCCTGCCCACCACCCTGATCCTCAACTTCGGGCTCATGAAGCTGGGGGGGTTTTCGCTCAACATCTTCTCCCTCGGCGGCCTGGTGGTGGCCATCGGCGTGGTGTTGGACAATTCCATCGTGGTGCTTGAGAACATCACGCGCTTGCAACATCTAAATCCAGAAGAATCCTCATCAGAAGTCGCGGTGGTGGGGACTGCCGAAGTGGGGCCGGCCATTCTCGCCGCGACTCTTTCCTTCCTGGCCTTGTTTCTCCCTTTTCTTCTGGTCCACGGGATGGTCAGCCTCCTCTTCCATGAGTTGATCCTGGTGATCTCCGGTATTGTCTGCGTCAGCCTGCTCTTAGCCATCTCCCTGACCCCCATGCTCACCGCCGTCCTCACCGGCAAACCGGGGCGCAGCCATGGGGAAGGCAGCCGGTTTGAGCGGTTTTTCGCCTGGGTGACCGAGTGGTACGGGCGCCTGTTGACTCACACTTTGCGCCACCGCAAGGCGGCCCTGGGTTTTTTTGTGATTTTGCTGCTAGGCGCAGTTTTTTTGTTGCCATTCCTGGGCAGTGAGTTCCTCCCCCAGATAGATGACGGCCGCATTGTGGTGAAGGTCAAGCTGCCCACCGGAGCTGCGGTGGGCGAAACCAATAAGCTCCTGAGCCAGGTCGAAGAAAAGCTGGTGGGCGATCCGCTGATCGAAAGTTACGTTACCATGGCGGGCGCCAGGGTGTGGGGACTGGCCACTTATGAAATTGCCGAAGAGGGAGAAGTGGACATCCAGTTGGTGCCGCGCCATGCCCGCCAGGTGAGCACCCGGGCATACATCGAGCGCCTGAAAACCACCCTGGCCAAGACGTCCGTCCCCGGCGGCAAGCCCATGGTCATGCAGATGAGAATTAAAGGTATTCTCAAGGTGGGAGATGCCGACCTCGAGGTCAAGATCAGAGGGGACGAACTTGACAAGCTTTTCGATCTGGCCCGGCAAGCCGCGGAATACATGAATAAACTGCAACACTTTACCAATGTCTATGTTTCCATGGACCTGGCCAAACCGGAGTACCAGGTGGTCGTGGACCGCACCCGGGCCGCTGATCTGGGTTTATCAGTGGTGGATGTGGCCAACACCGTCCGTTCCCTGGTCAGCGGGGCGGTGGCCACCAGATACCGGGAAGGGGATTATTTCTATAACATCCGGGTGATGATTCCCGAAAAAAACTTCGCCTCGCGACAGGATATCGAGAATCTGGTGTTGAACAGCTCCCAAGGGGGGTACTTACGGTTGCGGGACGTGGCCACGGTTACCCAAGCCGTGGGGCCGGTGGAGATCGCCCGGGAGGATCAGGTGAAGGAAGTGATTGTGCGGGGGGATGCGGCCGGGGTGAGCGTCGGGCAGGCCCTGAGCGAACTCAAGACGGGCATGGAAAAAGTGGCTCTCCCGGTGGGCTATATATTGTCTTACGGCGGGCAGGCCCAGATGATGGCCGAAATGCAGCGCACCTTGACCATGGTCCTGGCTTTTGCGATCTTTTTTTCCTTTGTGGTTCTGGCCGTTCAGTTTAACAGCTTGAAACTGCCGTCCCTGATTTTGGGATGTGTGCCTTTTTGCCTGGCCGGCATGGTTTACGCTCTCTTCCTGACAGGGCTATCCCTGGGAGCCACGGTGGTCATTGGGGTGCTCATCGTGGTGGCGGCCACGGTTAATGAAGGGGTGTTGCTCCTGACCTTCGCTGAAGAACTGCGGCAACGAGACCAGCTTTCTCCCCTCGACGCCGTCATCAGTGCCGCCAAGATTCGGCTGAGGCCCCGGGCCATGATCTCTTTCGCCATCATCTTTGGTTTCATTCCCCTGGCCCTGAACCTGGAAGAAGGCGGTGAGATGCTCCAGCCCATGGCCGCCGGAGCCATCGGCGGGCTCGCCCTGGGACTCCTAGTGGCGCTGTTCATGATGCCTTGTCTCTATGTGATTTTTTCGGGGAAAAGGCAGGGTCAGACTACCTAAAGGACCTTGCCTCAGACAACCCAAAGGTCCGTACAGCTTGCCAGGATCCTCAATTATCGCTTGGGCGGGGAAAATGCCAGATATGATCTGGATATGAAAAGTTTTTGGCTTCCTGATAAGTCCAGAATCATAGCAGTAACAAGCTACAACTTTTCCCTGTCCATTTTATACTTTTGTAGCTTGGGGCAACCAGAGGACTGCATTTAATCCTCAAGGTGCGGCAGGCCTGACCCACCGTCTGTCATTGGGGCCAAGGTCATCTCTGTTTCCTGCAGCACCCCGATGATCTTCTCTTGGGTTGCGAAGGGTGAGGCGAGAAACTTTTCAGACAGGCCGGACCTTTTGGGGGGAAGGGCGGACGGCTTGGTGGTCAGGGTAGGATCTTCCACTCTCGCAGGTCTGGGGGACTTCCACCGTGTCAGTCCTTGGCCCCCAGGTGCTCCCGCAGGAAGTCCTTAATGTACCATTCCACGATGCCGTCGGAGAACATCACCATATCGAGCTGCTTGGTATAAACCGTAAGCTTCCCCAGGAGGACCAGGCGTTCTAACATACTTTCCTGGGAATACTTGGCCAGGCGAGCCTCAATCAAGTCTCCCTTCCTTTGATGCTGTAAGTCCATGTTATCGATGAGAGTCTCGATGAGGCGGGCCCGGCGCTCCCGGCGCTCCGGAGTGGAGCCGCCCCCCCGGAAGCCGAAAGTGAGATAGTTGTCGTTCACCACTTCCGAGACGTAGGACTCCACGGTGGACAGGTGGTAACCCAGACGGATGCTGAAATTCATGTAGTTGTGGGACAGGACCACGTAACTCTGGTCCCGCCAGGGGTCGGCGCCCTGGGCCACCTCCGCCTCACCCTTAACAAAGACCGAGGAGAGGCTCTGCACGTGGCCGGGCGCGCCCTTGGGCCAGGGCATGGCCTGCAAGCCCTGCCAGAAGGCCTTGAAGGGAATGGACTCGATGTGCTGCGGCCGCACCTTGCGGCGGCGCCCAAGCTTAAGGCCTCCTCCCAGGTCCAGAATGCGAAGCTTCAAGGGGATGTCGGCTTCCAGGTCCACCACCTCGCTCTGCCCTATAAGCTTCAAGTCCGTCATGTGGAACATTTCCCGCATGGAGAACTCATGGGCATAGCGCGCGATATCGTGGATGGTGCGGCAATGCTCCGGCGAGAAGGTGTCGGCCTGGGGGTTGATGAGGTTCAAAGGCACCACCTTCTGCACCACGGCCCTGAGGGTTTGAAATACGGGGCTGTCCGCCAGGTCGTTCCTTTTGCTGTCGTCGGCCTCCAGGAGCTCGGGGATGATGCCGGCATAGATGTTGTTGTAGTTGGCGTCCACCGTCACTTCCTGGCCGGGTTGGAGGAGCTTGGTGGCGTTGCCGGTATTGAGAATGGTGGGCACCTGAAATTCACGGGCGAGGAGGGCCATGTGGCCGGTGACGCTCCCCGCGTCGGTGATGATGGCCGCAGCCTGGGGCATAACGGTGACGAACTTGGGGGAGGTGAAGCGGGCCACGAGCACTCCACCCGGCGGAAAATTCTTCAGGTCCTCGTCTTTCTTCACCAGGACCACCGGTCCGGCGCCCACCCCCCGGCAGGCGATGCTACCCTGGTCCAGGAGCACCTGGTGGTCTTTGAGGAGCCTGGCCTTGGGCGCGGCGGCCTTCCTGGCCTGCACCGTGAGGGTGCGGCTTTGCAGGAGCCACAGGCTTCCCGCTTCGTCCAGGGCCCACTCCACGTCCTGGGGCTTCTGGTAGTGCTGCTCCAAACGGGAAGCCCACTCGGCCAGCCGGGACAGATGCTCCGGCGTAAGACAGGGGGCGTTGACCTCCTCCGGGGGCACCGGCGCCTCCGCCTCGCCCCCTTGAGGCGCCCACACCAGCTTCACCTTTTTGGCGGGGATGGTCTGCTCCAGGATCTCACCCGGCGGGTCATAGGCTACCAGGTAGTGATCCGGGGTGATGACCCCGCCCACCGCGTATTTGCCCAGACCCCAGACGGCGTTGATGAGGAAAACGTTTCGTTCCGGAGCCTCGGGCTGGCGAGTGAAAAGCACCCCGCTGGCCCGGGCGTGGATGAGGGGCATGACCGCCACCCCCATGGCCATCTCCTCTTCGTTGAAGCCCTTGTTTTTGTAATAAAACAGGGCGCGAGGGGTGAAGAGGCTGGCCACGATGTCCTTGTAGCGGTTCCCTAGGTCTCCGGGGGGGACGTTGAGATAGGTGGCATACTGCCCGGCGAAGGTGAAGGTGAGATCTTCCCCCACCGCGCTGGATCGGACTGCCAGGAAAGGCTGGCTCCCCAGCGATCGGCAGAGGCGCTCATAGGCCTCCGCCAAGGCGACTTCGAGCTCCGGGGGCATCTGGGCCGCCTGGATGATGGCGTTGAGTTCCTCGCTCACCCGGGCCAGGCTGTCCATGTCCGTCAGGCTCCAGCCCTTGAGGAGGTCAGTGAGGCGCTCCCCCAGGTG